>Ga0209254_10000063_pt1 | contig 62617 bp, 65 predicted proteins | sample FrelakmetDIP11DI_FD_187148 | JGI IMG/M metagenome (GOLD analysis project Ga0209254, IMG submission 187148) | Freshwater lake sediment microbial communities from the University of Notre Dame, USA, for methane emissions studies - DIP11 DI (SPAdes)... | ecosystem: Environmental > Aquatic >...
GTAGTACCCGTTGCTGGGGCTAACCTCGCGGCCAACCTGACCGTCCTCGGCGCGGCTTCGCCGGCCTCGCCGGCCGGTTACCTTTCACGTTGGGCGTCAATGGAGACCATATGCCAATCGTAAAGAACGACGAACTCGAAACGTTGGAGTTCCCAGGACTTCGGCACCAGACCATCGGAGGACACAAGCAGGGCGTCAAGACGATGGAGGTCTGGTTGCAGACCATGGCGCCTGGCGCAGCCACGCCGGTGCACTGCCACGCGTGCGAAGAGGTCATTCTGATTCTTTCGGGTTCGGGGACCCGCACGGTGGGGGACAAGTCCTTCAGCTTCGGCCCGAATTCGACGCTCATCCTGGAACCCGATGTGGTCCACCAGATCGTCAATACATCCGACGAGGAGATGCGGTTGGTTGCGGCACTAGGCATGGCGCCAGTGCGCGTCAAGAACGCGGATGGGAGCGCCCTGCCGGTCCCGTGGGAGGCCCCGCGGTCGTGACGCCCGACAATCCGCTCCAGGCGACGTCGTCTTCATCGCCCGCCGCACACCAGAACGTTGTGCGCCGCTGAACCGGAACGTCGTCCGGACTATTGGCGCGCGATCAAGGCCGCCCGTGGAAACGCAATCGTCCACCAGTACGCCTCGGCGGCTGACGCTGGTCTCTCTTGGCAGAGGGGCATGGCAGTTGGCGGGCGCGGATCCCGACCTGGGCGCTGTCCTCCGCCGGCTGGGCGAGCCGCCGATGTGGGGGCGACGCCCGGGTTTCGCTGCTCTCGTGCAGATCATCCTCGAGCAACAGGTGTCGCTGGCCGCGGCACGCACCATGTATCGGCGGCTCACTGGTCATCTCGGCGCGATGACCCCGCAAGCGGTCCATGCGCTGCAGGTGAGCGGGTTGCGGGATTTCGGGCTGACCAGACAGAAAGCCAGCTACTGCCATGGTCTGGCGGCACGTATTCTCGACGGAAGCCTCGACCTCACGGCAGTGGCCCGCGCCCCCGATGACGTGGGTCGGCAGATCCTGCTGGGCGTTCCCGGGCTCGGGCCCTGGAGCGTAGACATCTACTACCTCATGGCGTTGCGGCGGCCCGATGTCTGGCCGCGGGGCGACCTGGCGTTGGCCATGGCGCTCCGTGAAGTCAAGCGCCTGGATGATCCTCCAACGAAAGATGAGCAGGAGGTCCTGGCCCGCGCCTGGGCGCCGTGGCGCTCGGTCGCAGCCCGGCTCTTGTGGGCGCACTACCTGGCCGCGCGGGGCCAGTACCCGTCTCGGCCGGAGGACAGGCGTTTCGAGAAGGACGGCCCTGCGGGCGGCCGCTCAAACGCGAGCTCGGCCGCCCGATAGGCATCGCTCGCGCGCACCAGTATTGCGTCGCAACCCATTCCTGCGAGAATCTGCGCCACCACAACCGGGCACCTCGGAGGGAACATGTCCAAGTCCGCCTTCAGCGTCAAGGCCTTTGGCATCTATCTCCTCGTACTGGGTGCCGGGCTCACTCTGGCGCCGAACCTGTTGCTATCTGTGTTTGGCATGCCTACGACGTCGGAGGTGTGGATTCGGGTAGTAGGTGTCCTGATCTTCAACATCGGCGTCTACTACGTGTACGCCGCAAGGTGTGAGGCCAGGGCGTTCTTCCAGGCGTCCGTCTACACACGAACGCTCGTTCTCGCCTCCTTCGCAGCCTTTGCCGTTCTCGGTCTTGCGAGCCCGGTATTGATCCTGTTTGGGGCCGTAGACTTCGCGGGCGGCATCTGGACTCAATTGGCGCTTCGCGCAGAGAAGGCTGGTGCCTGACCCATCATGGGCTGTCCCAACCCTTCGCTGCGCCCGAAGTGCCACAGCAGGCTTCGCCCGCCTGCGCGGGCCGGTGATCTTCAACCCCGCTCCGCTTCGCATCGATCCTCGATGCTGCAGGACCTGGAGTCCGGCCGCCGCACGGAGATCGACTACCTCAACAGCGCCATCGTCAGGATGGGCCGGGACGTCGGCGTCGACACCCCGTCTCACCAGTCCATCGTCGCGCTGATCCATGCGCGCGAGCGCGTGTGACCGGTTGATACCGCATGGCTCCCGACTTCCAACCATCCGATGCATCGGGCGGCCGACGGGGCAGGATTGCGGCAGAGCCGCCGGAGCGCCAGAGTGGCCTGCTGGCGAAATGGGCGGCGATCTACTTCGCCCTGGTGTTTGGCGTCGGATTCGCGCTGGGGCCGATCCGCGTGCTCTGGCTGGAGCCGAAAGTCGGCGTGCGGGCGGCGGAGTTGATCGAGGCGCCCTTCATGTTCCTTGCCATCGTGCTCGCCGGACGCTGGGTCGGGCAACGCCTGTCACGTAAGGGCGGCACGATGACCAGGCTCGGTGCAGGTCTCGCGGCTGCGGGCCTCGTGCTCGCGTTCGACGTGGCCGTCGGCGTCGGGCTGCGCGGCATGTCGGCGGCGCAGGTGTTCACCGAGCGCGATCCGGTGTCCGGCACGGTGTACTACGCGCTCGTCGCGTTGACGGCGATCGCACCGGCGGTCCTCGGACGGCCTGACAACGCGCGATCGAATGGGTGAGACGCACCCGCAACCGGATGCCGCGAACCCGGTTCACTGCAACGATCCAGAAAAGGGCGCACGGACATGATCACCACCACCACCCCGAGCATCGAGGGCAAGCGCATCACCCGCTACTGCGGCATCGTCTGCGGCGAGGCGATCCTCGGCGCCAACGTCTTCAAGGATCTCTTCGCGGGGATCCGCGACCTGGTCGGCGGGCGCTCGGCCACCTACGAGCGCGAGCTGCAGCGGGCGCGCGACATCGCGATGCAGGAGCTCTCCGAGCGGGCCCGCGAGCTCGGCGCCAACGCGGTGGTCGGCATCGACCTCGACTACGAGGTGCTCGGCCAGAACAACGGCATGCTGATGGTGTCGGCGAGCGGGACGGCGGTGTTCTGCGAGTAGCCAGAGCCGCCCGCGTCGCGCCTTCCGCGGGCGTACTTACGCCGCCACCAGCGGCACCAGATCCCCGCCCTCCCGCTTCACCGCGCGAGCGCGCTCCAGCTCGTGCACCAGCCATTCCGCGAAGGCCTCCGGCGCCATCACGAGGTAGCGGTGGTTGATGTCGCGCAGGATGGGCACACGCTCGACGTACGCGGGCAGGTCCGCGAGCGGCAGGCGGCGGTGCTCGAGGAGCGAGAAGGTGAGCATCACCTTCGCGCAGTGGCGCGCAATGCGGCCCGGGTCTTCCTCGAAGCCGTGCAGGCGCGAGTACGCGCGATCGAGCGCCGCGGCGACGTCGGTGAACACCGCGCCGTGGCCGGGGATCACCGTGTCGACGTCGAGCGCGGCGATGCTGTCCAGCGTGGCGCGCGTCTCCGCGAAGGTGGTCGCGCGGCCGAACATCTGCGGGAACAGCACGCCGAAGCCGTTCTCCCACAGCGCGTCGCCCGACACGAGCACGCGCGGCTCGGGCGCGTAGAGCATGGTCGCGTGGGGATCGTGGCCGGGCGCGGCGAGCACCTGCCAGTCGAAGTCGCCGAGGCGCAGCACGTCGCCCGGCGCGAAGGTGTCGTCGAAGGTGAAGCGCTCGGCCCGCTGGTCGGCATAGGAGAGCAGCAGCGCCTCCTCGTCCCAGCGCTCGATCAGCGGCGCCTCGCCCACCGGCAGGCTGATGCGGCAGCCGTGGCGGCGGCGCAGCGCTGCGTTGCCGCCCATGTGGTCGGAGTGGCAGTGGGTGTTGACCAGCCGGTCGAGGCGGCGGCCGCGCAGCGCCTGATCGATCAGCGCGAGGGTCTGGTCGGCATGCGTGACGTAGCCGGAATCGACCACGGCCGTGCCGGCCGCGCTCTGTAGCACCACGTTGTTCGAGGAGAGCCAGCCGCGCTCCAGCACGGTCACGCCGCGCGGCAGCGCCACGCTACTTTCTCCGCGCGGCGAGCTTCGCGAGCACCGCGAGCTTGTCCTCGTCGGTGTAGCCCGACCAGCAGGCGATCTCGTCGAGGGTGCGCAGGCAGCCCTCGCAGTAGCCGCTGCGCGCATCCATGCGGCACACGTTGACGCACGGCGACGGAGCACTCGACGACGCCCCCACCCCCCGGCCCCCTCCCGCCACGGGAGGGGGGGCGATCGACGGTTTCGTGCTCATGCTGCCTGCTTTGCGGCCATCGCGCGCGCCACCTTCGACTGCGACTCGCGCCCCAGCGCGTCGCAGATGAACCGCCCGGCGTCGGAGAGCCTGCGCAGGTCGATGCCGGTCTCGATGCCGAGGCCGTCGAGCATGTAGACCACGTCCTCCGTGGCGACGTTGCCCGACGCGCCCTTGGCGTAGGGGCATCCGCCCAGGCCGGCGACGGAGCTGTCCACCACCGCGACGCCGAGCTCCAGCGACGCGTAGATGTTGGCGAGCGCCTGGCCGTAGGTGTCGTGCATGTGGACGGCGAGCCGCTCCACGGGGACGACGCGCGCCGTCGCCTCGAGCATGGCGCGCGTCGAGCCGGGCGTGCCGACGCCGATGGTGTCGCCGAGCGAGACCTCGTAGCAGCCGAGGTCCAGCAGGCGGCGCGAGAAGTCGGCCACCACCTCCGGTGCGACCGCGCCCTCGTAAGGGCAGCCGAGGACGCAGGAGACGTAGCCCCGCACGCGCACGCCGTGCACCAGCGCCTGGTCCGCAACGCGCTTGCAGCGCTCGAGACTCTCCGCCATGGAGCAGTTGGTGTTCTTGCGGCTGAACGACTCGGTAGCCGCGCCGAACAGGGCGATTTCCTGGACGCCGGCCGCGAGCGCGGCTTCCAGGCCTTTCTCGTTCGGTACCAGTACCGCGTAGGAGACGCCCGGGCGGCGACGGATGGCGTGCATCACCTCGGCGTGGTCGGCCATGCGCGGCACCCACTTGGGCGAGACGAAGGCAGTCGCCTCGATCGCCTGCACGCCGGCATCGGCGAGGCGCTCGATCAGCTCGACCTTGACGGCGGTGGGGACGTCGCGCGCCTCGTTCTGCAGGCCGTCGCGCGGACCCACTTCGACGATGCGGACTTTGCGGGGAAGTGCCATCGCGCGAGTCTACCGCAGGGCCCGCGGCGTCGTGGTCAGTACCCGCGACCCCGGTCCACGCGCCCCGAGACGGCCTCGCCGCGATGAAAACGGCGGATCTTGTCCGCCACCTGCGCGAGGCTTTCCTGGCGGAGCGTGATGGCGGAGACGTGCGGGGTGACGTCGATGCGCGGCTCGCGCCAGTAGGGATGCCCGGGCGGCAGCGGCTCGGTGTCGAACACGTCGAGCATCGCGCCGGCGAGGTGGCCCGACTCGATGGCCGCGAGCAGATCGTGCTCGACCACCAGCGGTCCGCGCCCGACGTTCACGACGTATGCGCCGCGCGGCAGCCGCGCCAGCCGTTCGCCGTCCAGCAGGCCGCGCGTGTCCGGCGTGAGCGGCAGCGTGAGGATCGCGACGCGCACCGCGGCAAGAAAGCCATCCAGCGCGGCATAGCCCGCGTGCCCGGCCACGCCTTCGGGCGCGCGGCCCGAGCGCGACCATCCGTGCACCGGAAAGCCGAGCCGGACGAGGCGCCGCGCGACCGCGCCGCCGATCTCGCCCAGGCCCATCACGCCGACGGGGAAGTCGCGCTTGTACCGCGGCGGGAGCTGCACCCAGTCGCCGCGGTCGTCCTGCTCCTCGTACCGATCGAACTGCCGGAACCAGCGCAGCACCGCGTAGCTGGCGTAGTCGGCCATCTGCTCGGCCATGCCCGCGTCCTCGAGGCGGAAGAGCGGCAGGGCGGGGGCCAGCGTGGGCACGGCGAGCATCGCCTCGACGCCCGCGGCGAGATTGAACACCGCACGCACGCCGCGCACGCGCTCGAACAGCTCCGGCGGGGGCTTGAACGCGGCGACGTAATCCGCGTCGGCGGCCGGCGCATCCGGCGTCCAGGTCGCGACGTCGGCTTCCGGCAGCAGCGCAGCGAGCGCGGCGCTCCACTTCTCGCCGCCCTTGCCCGGGAACCAGACCAGGACGCGCATCGCTTCAGGCGAGCGGCTCGAACGCGATCAGGTCGGCGCCCTCGGCGACCTGCTCGCCCGCGCCGTACAGGATCTCCTTCACCGTGCCGGCGGCGGGGGCGTTGATGGTGTGCTCCATCTTCATCGCCTCCATGATCACCAGCGGCGCGCCCTTTTCCACCTTCGCGCCAGCTTCGACGAGCACCGCGATCACCTTGCCCGGCATCGGCGCGGCGAGGCCGCCGCCGTGCACCTCGGCGTCGACCTCGTGCAGCATCGGGTCGTGCAGCTCGAAGGCGTGGCGCTCGCCGCCGACGAAGACGTCGCGCAGCGGCCCGCGCGCCACCACCTCGCCCGCGAACGCCTGGTCGTCCAGCCACGCGCGCACGCGGCCACCGGTCTCGCGGCGGCCGCGCAGGCGCCGGCGTGCGCCGCCGAGCTCGAGCTCGTAGCCGTCGTCGCGGTAGTGCACCGTGACGGCCGTCTGGCGCTCGCCTTCCTTCAGCACGAACACGTGGTGGTTGTCCTCGTTCAGGCGCCATCCGTCGGAGAGGCTCCACGGCGAATGAGGGTCGGCGGAGCGCGTGGCCGCGGCGCGCGCGTGCTCGGCAAGGCGCAGCAGCTCGTCCAGCACCACCAGCACGACGTGCGGCTCGCCGGCCGCGGTCGCGGGCGGGAAGAGGATGTCGCGGTTGCGCTCGATCAGGCCGGTGTCGAGATCCGCGTTGGCGAACGCGTAGGAGGCCACGAGGCGCTGCAGGAACGCGACGTTGGTGGTGAGGCCCACGATCTCCACCGCGCCGAGCGCCTCGCGCATCCGCGCCAGCGCCTGCCTGCGGTCGGTATCCCACACGATCAGCTTCGCGATCATCGGATCGTAGTGCGGCGTGATCTCGTCGCCCGAGACGACGCCCGTATCCACCCGCACGTGCGGCGAGGCCGCGGGCAGGGCGAGGTGGGTGATCACGCCGGTCGCGGGCAGGAAGCCCTTGTCCGGGTCTTCGGCGTACACGCGCGCCTCGAGCGCGTGGCCGCGGATGGCGAGGTGGCCCTGCAGCAGCGGCAGGCGCTCGCCCGCGGCCACGCGGAGCTGCCACTCGACCAGGTCGAGACCGGTGATCATCTCGGTCACCGGGTGCTCGACCTGCAGCCGCGTGTTCATCTCCATGAAGTGGAAGGTGCCCCCGCTTGCTCCATCGGGATCGGCGATGAACTCCACCGTGCCGGCGCCGACGTAGCCGATGGCCTTGGCCGCGGCGACCGCGGCAGCGCCCATGGCGTCGCGCCGCGACTGCGCCATGCCAGGCGCAGGCGCCTCCTCCAGCACTTTCTGGTGGCGACGCTGCACCGAGCAGTCGCGCTCGAAGAGGTGCACGCAGTTGCCGTGCGTGTCCGCGAACACCTGGATCTCGATGTGGCGCGGACGGCGCAGGTAGCGCTCGAGCAGCACGGCGGCGTCCCCGAAGGCGTTGATCGCCTCGCGCTTGCACGAGGCGAGCGCGGCGGGAAACTCCGCCGACGCCTCCACGATGCGCATGCCCTTGCCGCCGCCGCCCGCGCTCGCCTTGATGAGCAGCGGGTAGCCGAGGCGGTCGGCTTCGCCGTGCAGCCAGTCGGGGTCCTGGTTGTCGCCGTGGTAACCGGGCACCAGCGGCACGCCGGCCCGTTCCATGAGGGCCTTGGACGCGGCCTTGAGGCCCATCGCGCGGATGGCGGCAGGCGGCGGCCCGATGAAAACCACACCGGCCCTGGCGCAGGCCTCGGCGAAATCCTCGTTCTCCGACAGGAATCCGTAGCCCGGGTGGACCGCCTGCGCGCCCGCGCGCTTGGCCGCCTCGAGGATGCTGTCGCCGCGCAGGTAGCTTTCCTTGGGCGCGGCGGGCCCGATGCAGTACGCCTCGTCCGCCTGCAGGACGTGCTGCGCATTGCGATCCGCATCGGAGTACACCGCGACGGTGGCGATGCCCATGCGGCGGGCAGTGCGAATGACTCGGCAGGCGATCTCGCCGCGGTTGGCGACGAGGATCCTGCTAAACATGGATCTGCAGCACAGAGGCACAGAGACAAAGAGAGAGGCGGAACATCATTTCCTGGTCTTTGCTTTGCGCCTCGGTGTCTCTTTGGTTCCCCCCGCCTTCTCGATCCACGCGGGCTTGCGCTTTTCCAGGAACGAGCGGACGCCCTCCCTGCCCTCGGCGGAAGCGCGGACGGCGGCGATGCGGGTCGCGGTGTCGTTGATCACGTCCTCCGTCACGGGACGGTTCGCGACCGAACGGATGAGGTCCTTGGCGGCGGCCAGCGCCGCAGGGCCCGCGGCGACCAGGTGGCCGAGGATGGCGTTCACCTCGCCGTCGAGTTCATCGGCCGGGCAGATCTCCTGTACCAGGCCGATGCGGTAGGCCTCGGCGGCGTCGAACCGCTCGGCGGTGAGGAAGTAGCGCCGCGCCATGCGCTCGCCGATGGCGGCGACGACATACGGCCCGATGGTCGCCGGGATCAGCCCGAGCTTGACCTCCGTGAGGCAGAACTCCACCTCGTAGGTGGCCACGGCAATGTCGCACGCGGAGAGCAGGCCCATGCCGCCCGCGAACGCAGGACCGTGCACGCGTGCGACGGTGGGCTTGGACAGCGTGGCGAGGCGGTTGAGCATGCGCGCCAGCGCGAGGGCGTCGGTGTGGTTCTCCTCGAACCCGTAGCCGGCCATCCTTTTCATCCAGTTGAGGTCGGCGCCGGCGCAGAACGCGGGCCCGTGCCCGGCCAGCACGACGGCGCGCACCGCCGGGTCCGCGTCGAGGGCCGCGAGCGCCTGCGTCATCTCCGCGATCATGGTCTCGTTGAAAGCGTTGCGCATGTCCGGGCGGTTCATCCAGATGATGCCGACGCCGTTCTGCGACTGGATTTCGAGCGTGGTGTAAGGGGAGGTTTTCTTTTTCATCTGGGCACCGTGAATCGTTTTGCGACTTCCTCGAGCATCACCTCGGTCGCGCCGCCCCCTATCGCGAGGATGCGGGCGTCGCGCACCAGGCGCTCGATGGGTGTCTCGCGGATGTATCCCATGCCGCCGTGGAACTGCTGGCAGGCGTACATCACCTCGTTGACGAGCTCGCCGGTCAGGGCCTTCAGCATGGACACTTCTCGCACGCAGTCGCGTCCCTGGTCGACCAGCCACGCACAATGATAGAGGAACTGGCGCGCGGCCTCGGTCTTCGCGTCCAGCATGGCGAGGCGCTGGCGAATGGCCTGCTTGTCGAACAGCACGCCACCGAACGCCTTGCGGTTCATCACCCAGTCGAGCGTGAGGGCGAGCGCCGTGGTGCAATGGCCGACGGCCATTGCGCCCAGCGCGATGCGCTCGGTCTGGAAGTTCCGCATGATGGCGTAGAAGCCGCCGTTCTCCTCGCCCAGCAGGTTCGCGGCGGGCACGCGGCAGCCCTCGAAGACCAGTTCCGCGGTGTCGGAGGAGAGCCAGCCCTGCTTCTTCAGCGCGCGCCCGACGCGCAAGCCCGGCGTGCCCTTCTCGATGGCGAAGATGGAGATGCCGCGCGAGCCCTTCGCCGCAGGGCCGGTGCGCGCGGCGACGAAGTAGAGGTCCCCGTGCACCCCGTTGGTGATGAACATCTTGGTGCCGTCGAGCACCCAGTGGTCCCCGTCGCGCCGCGCGCGGGTCCGCATCGCGGCGACGTCGGAGCCGGCGTCTGGCTCGGTGACCGCGACCGCGGTGACCAGCTCCCCGGCGATGACCTTCGCCAGCCAGCGGTCCTTGTGCGCCTGCGACCCGGCGTTGACGAGATGCGGGCTCGCCATGTCGGTGTGCACCAGCACGGTGATGACGAAGCCGCCGAACGTCGAGCGCGACAACGCCTCCTGGAAGACCGTGGCGGTCATGGCGTCCGCGCCCGCGCCCCCGTAGGCCGGGTCGTAGGTGATCCCGAGCAGGCCCATGCGACCGAGCTTGCGCAGCACCTCGCGCGGAGTGCAACCCGCCTCCTCCCACGCGGAGGCGTGGGGCTCGACCTCCTCGGCGAGAAAGCGGGCGACCTGCTCGCGCAGGCGCACGTGCTCCTCGGTGATGTAGATGGCGTCCGTCATAGCTCGGTCCAGACCACGATGTCGTCGTAGGCGTAAAGGGCGCAGTCGGGCGCGCCCTTGCGGCAGTTCTCCAGCGCCTTCTCCGCGGCGCGCTCGTCGCGTGCCGCCCAGGAGCAGGTGCGCCCGCTGCGCGACAGCGCGTAGGCCTTGGGCGCGCGTTCGGCGAGGTAGCGCTCGTACTGACGGCGACACGCCGGCGGCGCGGGCATGGCCTCGACCTGGTCCACGGCGGCGAAGCCGCTGCCCGCGAAGGGCTTGACCGGGAGGCGGAGCCCGCCGAGAAAGCCCAGCACCTCGGGGAGCCAGCGCTCGCGGCCCTCGGGATTCGTCATCACGTCATGGCCGTCGGTGCCGAGCGCGGGCAGCACGAGCAGTTCCGCGCGCCCGCCCGCGGACCGGAAGGCGTCGAACGCGTCGCGCACCACCGCAGGCGGGAACACGCGATCGTTCTCCGCGTACACCCAGAGCTGCGGCGGCCCATCGGCGCGCGCGAACGTCCGGAACGCATCGTTGAGCACGGCCGGCCAGCAGCGGCTGCTCGTATCGCCGCCCAGGCGCAGGCCGCCCGCGAAGCTCACCACCGCCTGCACTCCGGGACGCGGTGCCGCGGCGTAGGCGACCGCCGCCATCCCGCCGGCGGAGTTGCCCATCACGACGATGCGCGCGGGGTCCACGTCCCGGCGGGCAGCGAGCGCGTTCACCGCGCCGGCGACATCCTCGGCCTCGCGCCGCGCATAGCCGGCGACGTCGCAGCTCGGCCGCGGAAGCACGCCGTCGGAGTTGGCAAAGCCGCGGCGCATCGGCACGGCCACCAGCCAGCCGCGCTTCACGAACTCGTGGGCGACCGTCGGGTAGCGCACCCGCCCGCGATCGAGCGCGATGGCGACGTTGTCGGCGCCCTTGCCGTGGTTCACCACCAGCAGCGGGAAGGGGCCGGGGCCGGCCGGCTTGAAGAGCGTCGTCTCCAGCTCGTACAGGGTGCCGTGCAGCCGCAGCCGCACCACTTCCTCGTTCAGGCCGGCGTTGAGCGCCGTGGCGCCGGCCATGCCGGCCCATGCGAGGGCGGTGGCGGCGAGCGCGGCGGCGAGCGCGCCGCGACGCCGCGGGGGCACGACATTGCGAGCCACGCTACATCCTGAACACGCCGAACTTCGTGTCCGCGATCGGCGCGTTCATCGTCGCCGAGAGCGCAAGCCCGAGGACGCGGCGCGTGTCGGCCGGCGCGATGACGCCGTCGTCCCAGAGCCGCGCGGTGGCGTAGTAGGGATGGCCCTGGCGGTCATACTGGTCGAGGATGGGCTGCTTGAACGCGGCTTCCTCCTCGGCGGACCAGGTGCCGCCCTTCGCCTCGATGTTGTCGCGGCGAACCGTGGCGAGCACGCTCGCGGCCTGCGGCCCGCCCATCACGCTGATGCGCGCGTTGGGCCACATCCACAGGAAGCGCGGCGAATACGCGCGGCCGCACATGCCGTAGTTGCCCGCCCCGTAGGAGCCGCCGATGATCACGGTGAACTTCGGCACGTTGGTCGTCGAGACCGCCGTGACCATCTTCGCGCCGTCGCGCGCGATGCCCGACGCCTCGTACTTCTTCCCTACCATGAAGCCGGTGATGTTCTGCAGGAAGACGAGCGGGATGCCGCGCTGGCTGCACAGCTCGATGAAGTGCGCGGCCTTCTGCGCCGACTCCGAGTAGAGGATGCCGTTGTTGGCGACGATGCCGACCGGATAGCCCCAGACGTGGGCGAAGCCGGTGACCAGCGTGGTGCCGTAGTTCTGCTTGAACTCGTCGAGCTCCGAGCCGTCCACGATGCGCGCGATGACCTCGCGCACGTCGTAGGGCTTGCGCGTGTCGGCCGGGATCACGCCGCCGAGCTCTTCCGGGGCATAGAGCGGGTCGCGCGGCTCGCGCAGCACCAGCGGCACCCGCTTGACGGTGTTCAGGTCGCCGACCAGGCGCCGGGCAATGGCGAGCGCATGCTGGTCGTTCACCGCGTAGTGGTCGGCGACGCCCGACTGCCGCGTGTGGACGTCGGCGCCGCCGAGCTCCTCGGGTGTCACGATCTCGCCGGTGGCGGCCTTCACCAGCGGCGGCCCGCCGAGGAAGATGGTGCCCTGGCCCTTGACGATGACGGTCTCGTCGCTCATCGCCGGCATGTACGCGCCGCCCGCGGTGCACGAGCCCATCACCACGGCGATCTGAGGAATCCCGGCCGCGGACATGTTGGCCTGGTTGAAGAAAATGCGCCCGAAGTGGTCGCGGTCCGGGAAGACGTCCTCCCAACGCGGCAGGTTCGCGCCGCCGGAGTCGACGAGGTAGATGCACGGCAGGCGGTTCTGCCACGCCACTTCCTGGGCGCGCACGTGCTTCTTGACCGTCATCGGGTAGTACGTGCCACCCTTCACCGTGGCGTCGTTGGCGACCACCAGGCACTCGCGCCCGGCCACGCGGCCGATTCCGGTGATCACGCCGGCGCTGGGCGCCTCGTTGTCGTACATCTCCAGCGCGGCGAGCTGCGACAGCTCCAGGAACGGCGAGCCCGGGTCGAGCAGGGTGCGCACGCGCTCGCGCGGCAGGAGCTTGCCGCGCGCGACGTGCTTGGCACGCGCGGCCTCGCCGCCGCCGAGCGCGACCTCGGCCACGCGTCGGCGCAGGTCGTGGACCAGCGCTTCCATGGCGGAGTGGGCGGCGCGGAACTCCGCCGAGCGCGCGTTGACGTTGCTGCGGAGGGCTGGCATCGGCGTGGCGTGTGAGGGAATGACGGCAATTCTAGCCTGCCCGCGCGGGGCGTTTGCGCTTGGTCAAGAACAGCCCCGGGCACGGCGGTACCGTGAAATCGGGCCACGGGCAGGAGGAGCTGCGATGACCGAGGGGAATGGATTGCATGCCGGTGCGCTGACGCCCCGCGTGCGCGCGCTGCTAGCGGAGATCGCGCAGCTCGTGGACGGGCTGGCCCGCAATGGTGGCGACGCGCGCGTGGACCTGCGCAGCCCGCCCCTGTCCGACGGCGACCGGGCCGCGCTGGAGGCCGCGCTCGGGCGCGGCGCGGTGTCGGCGCGGGTCGACGCAGCCCGCACCACCGACGTGCGGGAGACGCACTTCCCGGGCGTGTGGTGGGTGACCCACCGCGAAGAGCACGCGGCCGTGGTGGCCGAATTCATCGAGGTCTGCGTGGTGCCGGAAATCCTGGCCACGCCGGCCGAGGACATCGCGCGCGGGCTGGCGGAACTGCGCGCGCGCACCGCCGCCGACGGTGCCTGGGCAGGCCGCCCGCCTCCCGGCTGAAGCGGGGCGCAGCACGACGAGCCGGGCGCGACGGACGCCCGGACCGGGCAAGGAGGGAAGGCATGGAGGACGCACTCAAGCGCCTGCTCGAGGCCGAGGCACGGGCGGACGCAGAAGTGACGCACGCGAGCGCCGAGCGCGAGCGCATCATGCAGGCCGCGCTGGAGCAGGCGCGCCTCGCGCGCGAGCAGTTCGCCGCGGGCGCGGGCGAGCTGCGCGCGCCCTACCTGGCGCAGGCCGAGGATCGCGCGGCGCAGGCGATCGCGGAGCTGCGCCGCAAGTACGACGATCGCGGCCGCACGCTGCGCACCCAGGCGGAAGCGCGCGAGGCCGCAGCGGTCGACGCGGCGATCGCGGTGGTCCTCGATCCGGAGCGGGGCTAGGCCCCGGAGACCGCCATGCTCGGCGCGCGCGCCTCCCGTCCTTACCTGTACACGCGGGTGACGCTCATGTCCGAGCGGCTGCTCCGCCCGGGTGACCTCGAGCGCGCGCTCGACACGCCGCTCGAGGGCCTGGGCGAAGTCCTCGCGCGCATGCGTGCCGAGGCGCTGGTCGCCGGCGAGTCCGATGAGCTGCCGCGCTCGATGGAGCAGCGCCGGCTGGCGGTGCTGCTCGGCGAGATCCTGGTGCTCGCGCGCCCGCTGTCCCGGCCGTACCGCGACTTCCTGCTGTACTGGACGCAGTCGCTCGAGCTCTTCAACCTGAAGGCGATCCTGCGCGGGCGCCTCGCCGGGGAGCCGGCGGAGGCGGTGCGCGGCGAGCTGCTCGACATGGGGCCGTTCGCGGTGCTGCCCGTCGAGGCGCTGGTGCGCGCCGAGAGCCCGGCCGAGGTGCTGCGGCTGCTGGACCGCACGCCCTACGCCGAAATCGCCAGCCAGGCGCGGCGCGTGCTCGAGCAGGGCCGCGATCTCTTTTTTCTGGACACCACGTTCGACCGGCGCTTCTACGGCGGCCTGGTGCGCCGCGCCGCCGGGCTCACGACCACCGATCCGCGCGCGTTCCGGCGCCTGATGTCGATCATCGTGGACGGCACCAATCTGGTGTGGCTCGCACGGTACCGCTTCGTGTACGGGCTGCCGCCGGCGGAGACCTACTACCTCCTGATTCCCGCGGGCTACGACCTGGCGAGCCGCCACCTGAAGGCGCTGGCGGCGCTCGAGTCCCTGCCGGAGGTGATCCGCGCGGTGCCGCGTCCGCTCGGGCTGGAGCTTGCCGGCGTGGACAGCATCGCCGCGCTGGCGCATCGCATCGACGCGCTGCGCAGCCGCACGGCGCGCGCAGTGGTGCGGCGCTCGCCGTCGGGCTTCCTGCGCGCATTCGCCTATCTGCTGCTGCGCGGGCAGGACCTCGCGCGCCTGCGCGGCGTGGTGAAGGCAAAGCAGCTCGGCCTGCCCGACGCGCTGACGCGTGCCGCGCTGCATCGGCCGGAGGGGGAACATGCTTAGGCCGCTGCCGATGCGCCACGTCGCCCTCTGGCTGGTGCGCGAGGATGCGCCCGCCGCGTCGCTCGCGCTCGCGGGTCTCGGCTCGTTCTGCCCGGATCCGGAGCCGAGCGCGGCGCTGGAGGTGCCCGACGCCGAGGAGCGCCGCTATCGCGAGACCTGGCTCTCCGCGACCAGCCGTCTGGAGCGGATCTGCGCGCTGTGCGAAGGACAGCCGGAGGCGCGCGTGCCGCCGGTGCCCCAGCCGGTCGCGCCCGAGACGCTGGAGGCGCTGGACGCGCGGCTCGGCGAGCTGTGGGGCGAGACGTTCGGCGCGGCGGAGGCGATCCGGCTGGCCGAGGAGGAGCGCGCGCACACCGTGCAGCTCCTCGACACCCTCGCGACCTTCGCCGGGCTCGATGTCGACCTCGGCACGCTGCTGAAGGAGCGCCGCTTCCTCGACGTGCGGCTGGGGACGGTGCCGGCGCAGAACGTCGCGCGGCTGCGCGAAGCGCTGACGCTCGCCGGGTTCGTGCTGGACACCTTCGGCGAGGATGCCGCCGCGATGCGCGTGGTGGTGGTCGGCTCCGCGGGGCGCGAGACGCAGATCGCCTCGCTGCTCGCCACGGCGGGCTGGCACGGCATCGACGTCCCGCCGGACCTGCGCACCCATCCGGACACCGCGCGCGGCATCCTGCAGAAGCGCCTGGCCGAGATCGACGCGGACCTGCGCGCGAGGCGCGCCGCGGCGCGCGAGGCGCTGCATGCCCACTGGCAGGAGTTCGAGGCCGCCGCCACCACGCTGGAACTCGCCCGCCCCTATGCGGAAATGGTCGACCGCGCGCTGCGCGGCCGGGGCGGGCTGACGCAGCTCACCGGCTGGATTCCCCGGCGCGACGAGCCGCGCCTCGCTGCCGCGCTGGCCGAAGCCGTGAAGCGGCCGCACCTGCTGCGGGTACGCGACCCGGAGCCGGGCGAGCGCGCGCGCGTGCCCTCGGTGGTGACGCAGCCGAAGCTGCTGCGCGGCTTCGCGCAGCTCGTCCACACCTACGGCGTGCCGCGCTACGGCGAGATCGATCCCACGGCGCTGTTCGCGGTCTCGTTCGTGCTGATGTTCGGCATGATGTTCGGCGACCTCGGCCAGGGCGCGGTACTCGCGGCAGCAGGTTTGTCCCTGCGCGGGCGCCTCGCGTCGGCGCGGGTGCTGATGACCGCGTGCGGCGTCTCGTCGATGGTCTTCGGCGTGCTGTACGGCAGCGTGTTCGGGTTCGAGCACTGGCTGCACCCGGTGTGGATGTCGCCGCTCGAGGACCCGCTGCGCATGCTTGCCTTCGCGGTGTACTGGGGCATCGGCTTCATCACGGTCGCCTCTCTGGTGCGCATCCACAACCTCTGGACCGCGCACGGCGTGGAGGCGGCGCTGACCGACGCGGGCGGCGTCGCGGGACTGGTGCTCTATCTCGGTGCAGTCGCGGGAATCGCGTCGCTGCTTGGCGGCGGCGACTTCGGCTACGTGCCCGCGGCGGCGATGGCAGCGGGCGCCGCGGCGATCTTCGCGCACGCCTGGCGCGAGCAGGAGGGGCCCGTCGCCGAGCGCACGCTGGTCGCGTTCATCGAGACCTTCGAGGCGCTGATCGGGTTCTTCGCCAACACGCTGTCGTTCATGCGCGTGGGCGCGTTCAGCCTCAACCACGTCGCGCTCGCCGCGGCGGTGTTCGCCATCGCCGGCATGCTGCAGGGCGTGGCGCACGTTGCGGCCATCGTGGCCGGCAACGTCTTCATCATGGTGCTCGAGGGCGCCATCGTCGCCATCCAGGCGCTGCGCCTCGAGTACTACGAGGGCTTCTCGCGGTTCTTCAGCGGCGACGGGCGCGAGGTGCGCCCGCTGCTGCTGCGTGCCGCCTCGCGACATCCACACGAAACGAAAGGAGCATGACCATGCTTTGGCTGGTGGGACTGATGACGGCGGGCGTCGCCGGCCTCGTGCTGCTCGGGATCGTGCTCGAGCTGAACCGGGGCCGCATGCCGGTGCCGCCGCAATGGGCGCAGCGCGCCGTGGGCGCGAACCTCGCGCTGTTCGTCGTCGCGCTGCTTGGCCTGGTGCTCGCCGGAATCGGCGAGGTCGCGGCGCAGGCGCCGGCGGCCGAGGCGGAGGTGTCCATCGGCAAGGGCCTCGCGCTGATCGGCATCGGCATTCCGACCGCGCTCGCCTCGATCGCGTCGGCGATCGCGCTGGGCCCGGTGGGCTCCTCGGCGCTGGCGGTGCTGGCTGAGAAGCCGGAGATGTTCGGCCGCACGCTCGTGTACCTCGGCCTCGCCGAGGGCATCGCGATCTACGGGCTGGTGGTCTCCATCCTGATGCTGAACCGAATCTGAATGGCCGACGTCCCGACCACCCGTCTCGTCGCCCTGGGCCATGCCCCGCTGATGGAAGGCTTTCGCCTCATCGGCGTGGAAACCCACGCCGATGCGACGGACGCCACGGTAGAGCGCGTGCTCGCCGACCTGATGCATAGCGGCGCGCGCGCGCTGGTGTTCCTCGAGCACCACCTTGCGCGGGGGCGGGGGCCGTGGCTGGAGCGCGTCCGCAACGAGGGCGGCCGCATCGTCGTCACCGAGGTCCCGCCGCTCGCGGCGCCCGGCTCGTATGCGCCGGCGGTCGACGGACTGGTGCGCGCGATCCTCGGTCCCGGCGCGCTGGAGGAAACGCCGTGAACCCCGAAGTGCAGGTGAAGGAGCTCGAGCACGCGCTGCTGGCCCGCGCCCGCGCGCTGGTGCACGAGCACCTGGAAAAGGCCGAAGCGGAGAAGGCGCGCATCCTGCACGAGGTGGCGCACGAGCTGCGGCTCGCCGAGGAGCGCGAGATCCTCAAGGCCAAGCTCGATGCCGAGCGGCTGCTGCGCCGGCGCGTCCAGGCGGCCGAGATCCGCATGCAGGGCGAGCTCGACCGCTTGCGCTGGACGCTGGTGCAGGGCGTGATCGGCCAGGTCCGGGAGCGCCTCGCGCGCCTGGCGGACGACGAGCAGGCGTACACGCCGGTGCTGTCGGCCCTGCTCGGCGCGGCGGCCCGACGCATCGACTCCCATGCCGTCGTCGTCGAGCTCGACACGCGCGACCGCGGGCGTTACGCAGGCCGCTGGGAGGCGCTCGCCGCCGCGGCGGCACCGGGCAAGCACGCGGTGCTGGCGCCGACGACCCACGACGGCAACGGCGGCGTGATCGTGCGCACGCCCAACAATCAGGTGCGCATCGACAACACGTTCGAGGGCCGGCTCGAGCGGCTCGCCGACGCGGTGCATGCCGCGGTGGTGGAGCGCCTGTTCGCCGCCGTCCCGCACATGGAGACGCTGTTCCATGGCTGAGATCCTCGAGCTCAACGGCCCGATCCTGCGGGTGCTGCTGCCCGAGGCGGTGATCGGCGAGCAGGTGCGCGTCGGCACGGCGGGCCTGCTCGGCGAGGTGATCGGGCGCGACGGCCACGAGGCCACCGTGCAGGTGTACGAGAACACGGACGGGCTGCGGCCGGGCGAGCCGGTCGAGGCCCTCGGGCATCCGTTGTCGGTGGAGCTCGGCCCGGGCCTGCTCGGCAAGATCTTCGACGGTGTGCAGCGTCCGCTGGACGTGATCCAGCTGCTCTCGGGCGACCGCATCGAGCGCGGGCTGGAGGTTCAGGCGCTCGACCGCGAGCGCCGCTGGGCGTTCACGCCCTCGGCCGAGCGCGAGATCGGCGCGGAGGTCGCAGGCGGCATGACGCTCGGCACCGTGCCGGAGACCGCCACGGTCGAGCACCGCATCCTGGTGCCGCCGGGCATCGCGGGGCGGCTCGTCGACCTTGCCCCGGCGGGCGAGTACGGCGTGGACGAGACCGTCGCGCGCGTGGAGGATGCGCGCGGCGCGGTCCACAAGCTCGCGCTGTTCCACCGCTGGCCGGTGCGCACCCCGCGGCCGTATGCGAGCCGCGACCCGGCGGTCGAGCCGCTGCTCACCGGGCAGCGCATCCTCGACACGTTCTTCCCCATGCTGAAGGGCGGCAAGGGCGCGATTCCCGGGCCGTTCGGCGCGGGCAAGACGGTGCTGCAGCACCAGATCGCGCGCTGGTCGAACGCGCGCATCGTGATCTACGTCGGCTGCGGCGAGCGCGGCAACGAGCTGGTCGACGTGCTGGAGAGCATGCCGCAGCTCGTCGACCCGTATACCGGGCGGCCGCTGATGGAGCGCACGCTGCTGGTGGCCAACACGTCGAACATGCCGGTGGTGGCGCGCGAGGCGTCCATCTACGTGGGCATCACCATCGCCGAGTACTACCGCGACCAGGGGCTCGACGTGGTGATGGTCGCCGACTCCACCAGCCGCTGGGCGGAGGCGTTGCGCGAGGTGGGCGGACGCCTGCGGCAGATGCCGGTGGAGGAAGGCTATCCCGCGTATCTCGCCTCGCGGCTGGCGGCGTTCTACGAGCGCGCGGGCCGCGTGCGCACCCTCGGCGGGGACACGGGCTCGGTGACGCTGATCGGCGCGGTCTCCCCGCCTGGCGGGGACTTCTCCGAGCCGGTCACCAGTCACACCAAGGAGATCATCCAGGCGTTCTGGGCGCTGTCCAAGAGCCTGGCGGATGCGCGCCACTACCCGGCGGTCGACTGGGCCGAGAGCTTCTCGGGCTACGTGCCGACGGCGGCGAAGTGGTGGCACGAGCACGTCGACCCCGCGTGGGCGGTGCATCGCGCGGAGGCGCTGGCGCTGCTCGCCCAGGCAGAGGAGCTCGCGCGCATCGTCAATCTGGTGGGCATGGAGGCGCTGTCGGGGGCGCAGCGCTGGACGCTCGAGACTGCGGCGCTGGTGCGCGAGGGCGTGCTGCAGCAGTCCTCGCTCGACGAGGCCGACAGCTACTGCTCGCCGCGGAAGCAGTTCCTGCTGGTGAGCCTGATGCTCGAGATCCACCGCGAGGGCGCGGAACTGCTCGCGAGCGGCGTGCCGGTGCAGGAGCTGCTCAAGCTCCCGGTGATGAGCCGCGCGCGGCGCTACAAGTCGCTGCATACCAGCGAGCAGGCGGACGCGCTCGCGGCGCGGCGCGACGAGATCCGCGCCGCATTCGACGGGCTGCGCAGGGAGTACGCGCGGCCGGCGGAGAAGACGGCATGAAGGAAAAGGAGTTCAGGACGGCCACGGCCGCGCGCGGCGGGCTGCTATACATGAAGAACGTCCCCGGCGTCGCGCTGGGCGACCGCGTCGTGGTGCGCGACCATCGCAATCGCCGCCGCAACGGCCTGGTCATCCGCACCTCGCACGACGTGGTGCTGGTCGAGGTGTTCGAGGGCACCGACGATCTCGATCTGGAACGCACCTGGGTGCGCTTCCTGGAGGAGCCGTTCCAGCTCGCCCTGTCGCGCGAGCTGCTCGGCCGCGTCTTCGACGGCGTCGGCAATCCCCGCGACGGGCGCCCGCCGCTGGTGGCCGGGCTGCGCCGACCGGTGGGCGGATTCCCGGTGAATCCCGCGGCGCGCGCCTATCCGCGCGAGTTCATCCAGACCGGCGTGTCCGCCATCGACGGCATGAACTCGCTGGTGCGGGGGCAGAAGCTGCCGATCTTCTCGGGCTCGGGCCTGCCGCACAACCGCCTCGCCGCGCAGATCGTGCGTCAGGCGCGGCTGCCCGGCGAGGAGGCGAGCTTCGCGGTGGTGTTCGGCGCGATGGGCGTGTCGTATGCCGACGCGCGCTTCTTCCAGGAGGAGTTCGAGGAAAGCGGCGTGCTCGGCCAGGTGGTGATGTTCACCAACCTCGCCGACGATCCGCCGATCGAGCGCCTCATCCTCCCGCGCACCGCGCTCACCGCGGCGGAGTACCTCGCCTTCGACCTCGACCTGCACGTGCTGGTGGTGCTGACCGACATGACCCACTACGCCGAGGCGCTGCGCGAGATCGCCACCGCCAAGGGCGACGTGCCCTCGCGCAAGGGCTATCCCGGCTACCTGTACTCGGACCTCGCCGAGATCTACGAGCGCGCCGGGCGCATCCGCGAGCGCCGCGGGTCGGTGACGCTGATCCCGGTGGTCACCATGCCATCGGACGACATCACCCACCCGGTGCCGGACCTGACCGGCTACATCACCGAGGGGCAGATCGTCCTCTCGCGCGAGCTCGCCGCGCGCCACGTCTATCCGCCGGTGGCGGTGCTGCCGTCGCTGTCGCGGCTGATGAAGGACGGCATCGGCAAGCGCTACACCCGCGAGGACCATCCGCACGTCGCGAGCCAGCTCTTCGCCGCCTACGCGCAGGCGCTCGAGGTGCGCAACCTCGCCGCCATCATCGGCTCCGAGGAGCTGTCCGAGCGCGATCGCGACTACCTCGCCTTCGCCGACGCCTTCGAGACGCGCTTCGTGAGCCAGGGCGACACGGAAGACCGCGGCATCTTCGACACCCTCGCGGCGGCATGGGACGTGCTCTCCATCCTGCCGCCCGACGCGCTCACGCGCGTGACCGAGGAGGAGCTCGCGCGCCATCACCGCTTCGGCACGACGCCCGCCGCCGCGTGACCGCCATGCGCCAGCTCAGGCTCCCGCCGACCCGGACCGCGCTGCTGCAGCTCGAGCGCCAGGCGCGCTTCCTGGAGCAGGGCCACGAGATGCTGGAGCGCAAGCGCGAGCTGCTTACGCGCGTGGTGTACGAGCGGCTGCGGCAGTACCGTGCCCTGCGCGGCGAGGTGCGCGCCGAGATGGCAGAGGCCTACCGCTGGCTCGCCATCGCGCAGATCCGCATGGGCAGCCTCATCCTGCGCCAGCTCGCCGTGGGGTTGCCGCCGGCGCTGGAGGTGCGCATCCTGCCGCGGTCGAGCGTGGGCGTGGAGTACCCCTCGGTCGAGGCCGGGCGCCTGCCGCTCAAGCCGGTCGCGCTGATGGGCACCGACCCGAGCTTCGACGATGCGCGCGAGCGCCTGGCCGCGCTCGCCGTCCTGCTCGCGCGGCTCGGGGAGGCGGAGACCGCGCTGTGGCGGCTTCTCACCGAGCAGCGCAAGACGCAGAAGCGGGTGAACGCCCTCAAGTACAACATCATCCCGATGTACCGCGCGCGAATCGGCGAGATCCGCTCGGCGCTGGAGGAGGAGGAGCGCAACGCGCTGTTCCAGATGCAGCTCCTGCGCGAGCAGGCGGAGGCGCGCCGCTGAACGGCGGTGGTAGAGTCGGACGCTTTCCGCCCCTGCCCCGGTGCCCATGAACGACCTGCCTATGCGCTCCGCGCGCGAGCTCTCCCGCCTGCTGCAGTCGCGCGAGGCGAGTGCCGTCGAGGTGCTCGACGCGCACCTTGCGCGCATCGAGCGGTTCAACCCAAGCCTGAACGCCATCGTCACGCTCGACGCGGAGGGCGCGCGTCGCCAGGCGCAGGCGATCGACGCGCGCCGCGCGCGGGGCGAGGCGCTCGGTCCTTTCGCTGGCCTCCCCATCGCCATCAAGGACATGGACCCGGTCAAGGGCATGCGAACCACGCTCGGCTGCACCGTGTATCGCGACTGGGTGCCCGACTACGACTCGCTCATCGTCGAGCGCCTGCGCGGCCACGGGCTGGTGATCCTGGGCAAGACCAACACGCCGGAGCTCGCGATGGGCGCGCAGACCTTCAACCGCGTGTTCGGCGCAACGCGCAATCCGTGGAACCTCGACCGCACCTGCGGCGGCTCCTCAGGCGGCGCGGCGGTATCGGTGGCGATGCACATGCTGCCCTTCGCCGACGGCACCGATCTCGGCGGCAGCCTGCGCAATCCCGGCAACTTCAACCACGTGTTCGGCCTGCGGCCGTCGCCGGGGCGAGTGCCGACCTTCCCGTCGAAGAACCACTGGATCGCGATGTCGGTGCTGGGGCCGATCGCACGCACCGCCGCCGATGGCGCGTTCCTGCTCGCCGCGATGGCGGGCGAGGACCGCCGCGCGCCGCTCTCGATCGCCGAGGACCCGGCACGGTTCCTGCAGCCGCTCGCTCGCGACTTCCGCGGCGCGCGCATCGCCTACAGCCGCACGCTCGGCGGATTGCCGGTCGATCGCGACGTGGCGGAGGCAATCGATGCAGGGGTGAAGCATCTCGAGGCGCTCGGTTGCGTGGTGGAGGAAGCCGAGCCCGACCTCGCCGCGGACGCGGATCTCGCGTTCGACGTGCTGCGCGCGCTCTCGCTTGCCGAGCGTTACGGCGAGCTCCTGGCGCAGCATCGCGGGGAGCTGAAGGACACCGCGGTCTGGAACATCGAGCGCGGCCTCGCGCTGACCGCGCAGGAGATCATCGCGGGCGATCTGGCGCGCAGCCGCGCCTACGACGCGATGCGCGCGTTCCTGGAGCGCCACGACTTCCTGGTGGCGCCGGTGAACCAAGTGCCGCCCTTCCCGATCGACCAGCCCTACGTCACCGAGATCGACGGGCGGAAGATGGCGAGCTACATCGAGTGGATGCGCTCCTGCACGCGCATCACGGCCACCGCGCACCCGGCGGCCTCGGTGCCCTGCGGCTTCACGCCGGCCGGATTGCCGGTGGGCCTGCAGATCGTGGGGCGCCATCGCGACGAGCTCGGCGTGCTGCAGCTCGCGCACGCATTCGAGCAGGTCAATCCGGACGCGGGGCGCGCGCCGCCGCTGGCGCTGCAGGGATAAGCCTGCCTACTCCTGCTCGTCCTGCGGGAGCATGTGCCCGGCGCGGTCGCGCTTGGTCGCGAGGTAGCGTCGGTTGTGCGCCGTGGGGATGCCGGGCAGCGCCCGGCGCGCGCTCACGTCGATGCCCGCGGCCTGAAGCGCCGCGACCTTGGCCGGGTTGTTGGTGAGCAGCTCGATGCGGCCGATGCCGAGCGCACGCAGCATCGCCGCCGCAGCGCCGTAGCGGCGCTCGTCGGACTCGAAGCCGAGCTGCTCGTCGGCGTCGATGGTGTCGAAGCCGCGGTCCTGGATGGCGTAGGCGCGCAGCTTGTTGGCGAGGCCGATGCCGCGCCCCTCCTGGGCGAGATAGAGCAGCACGCCGCCGCCGGCCGCCACGATGGCGTCGATGGCGCCGCGGAGCTGGCTGCCGCAGTCGCAGCGCAGGCTGCCGAGGAGGTCGCCGGTGAGGCAGGAGGAGTGCAGCCGCACCAGCACCGGCTGCGCGCGGTCGGGCGTGCCGATGACGATGGCGAGATGATCGGCATTGCCGCGCCGCTCGCGGAACAGCACCACCTCGCAGTCCTCGGCGGTCGCGATCGGCACGCGGGCGCGGCTGACCGTCTCGAGGTCCACGTCGGCCTCGCGCGCGAGCCGCTCCAGGTCCGCGGCGTCGACGGCGACGATGTCGCCGGCCTGCTGCGCGTCGACGGGCTCGATGACCAGCATGGCGGGCAGCAGCGGCGCGCGCTTCGCCGCGGCTACCGCCGCGTCCATGAGGCGCGTGGCAGGCACTCGGGTCGAAGCCGGCGGCTTGGCCGTACCGCCCTCGGCGCCCGCGTAGGCGCGCAGGGTGGCGACCGTGGTGCCTTCGTGCGCGCGGAAGGCGATGGCGTGCGGCGCGGCGTCGGCGAACCCGAGGGCGAGGGCCCGCGACGCGCTGAGCGCCAGCACGACGCGTTCGCCGCCCAGCGCGTGCAGGCGCGCGAGCAGCGCCTCGCCCAGGGTCTCGACCGGGGCCGCAAGGGCGGCGCGGCCGCCGTCGCGCACGACGATGGCGCGGCCGCGGCGAAGTTCCGCGAGCGCGCGCTCGGCGGCCAGCGCCGCGGGGTCGCCGTTGATCCCGCCGAGCGTGGTCGGCTGCGCCGGGGACGGGTCCTGGCGCACATCCGTACGTCGGCGCGGCGGGGAGGAGGGCGGGGGCGTCACGGTGTCGGGTGCTGGGGACGGGCCTGCGGTCCCCGGGGGCGAAAGTGCTGCAATCCCGAACTCTACCGCATGGCCGGTGCGCCTTGCAGGGGTGCCCGACCGCGTGGAAGTGGAGGTATGATTTTCCGCCCGCACCACTTCGGCGCGCACCAGAGGAGAAAAGAATGCCCCGATCGCCGTCCCGCCTGACCCAGTTCGCGCTCTTCGCCGCCAACTTCGTGAAGCACCCGGTGATGCTGGGCTCGGTGATCCCGAGTTCGCGCTTCCTCATCGAGCGGCTTTTGCGGCAGGTGGACTTCGGCCGGGCGCGCGTGCTGGTCGAGTACGGGCCCGGCGTGGGCACGTTCACGCGCGAGATCCTCGCGCGCATGCGCCCGGACGCGGTGCTGGTGGTGCTGGAGACCAATCCCGACTTCGTGCGCTTCCTGCGCGAGACCGTGCGCGACCCGCGGCTGCGCCTGGTGCACGGTTCCGCGGCCGACGTCGAAGCCGTGCTCGCGCGCGAGGGCCACGCCGCCGCGGACTACGTGATCTCCGGCATTCCGTTCAGCACGCTGCCCCCGGCGGTGCGCGAGGCGGTGCTGATGGCGACGCGCAGGATCCTCGGCACGACGGGCGTGTTCCTCGTCTACCAGTTCTCGCCCAAGGTGCAGACCCACCTGCAGCGTTTCTTCCAGCGCGTGCAGCGCAGCTTCGAGCCGCTGAACGTGCTGCCCGCGCAGGTTTTCCATTGCACGGCCTGACGGGGCGCGCTCAACCGCCCACCCCGTCGCCGCCTTCGGGCTCGACCGCCTTGAACTGGCCGTCCAGCGCGGCCATCGCCGAATCGAAGGGCCGCGCGCCGCTCATGTCGGCGATCGCCGCCCAGTTCTCCGCTACCCACTCGGGCGTAGGCATCTTCCCGCCGGGCACGCGCGTGCCCTGACCCTCGACCACCTGCACGCGCGAGAAGTAGTTGCCGCCCGCGGCGACGATCTCGCCGGAAAGGTTGCACGCCTCGCTGGCGAGGAACACCACCGCGGGCGTCACCCGGTCGGGCGTGGCGATCTCGATCAGGTCCACGAACGGCAGCCCTTCGGTCATGCGCGTCACCGCCACCGGCGCCACGGTATTGACCAGGATGTTGTACTTCGCGGTCTCGTGCTTGAGGGCGTTCATCAGGCCCACGAGGCCCATTTTCGCGGCCGCGTAGTTGACCTGGCCGAAGTTGCCGTACAGGCCGGCCGACGAGGTGGTGAGGACGATGCGCCCGTAGCCCGCCGCCTGCATGTGGGGCAGCGCCGCGTGGGTGCAGTACGCCGAGCCGCCGAGATGCACGCGCACCACCTGGTCGAAGTCGTGCATGTCCATTTTCGCGAGGGACTTGTCGCGCAGGATGCCGGCGTTGTTCACCAGCACGTCGAGCCGACCCCACGCGTCGATCGCAGTCTGGATGACCCGGCGCGCGCTCTCCGGCGCGCCCACCGAGTGCGTGTCGGCGATCGCCTGGCCGCCTGCCGCGAGGATCTCCTGCGCCACGCGCCCGGCGACCGAGGTGTCGCCGCCCTGGCCGTCGACGGCGCCGCCCGGGTCGTTCACCACGACGCGGGCGCCGCGGCGGGCGAACTCGAGCGCGTGCGCGCGTCCCAGGCCGCTGCCCGCGCCGGTGACGACCACGACGCGGCCGTCGAAGCGGATGTCCTTCATGACTGCCTCCCGTTGGATGATGCCGATGCCATCCCAGTGGACATGGAATCAGAAGGCCGCGCGCGGCCCTTGATCCTGCTCAAACGCTGCCGGGAGCGCGCGCACCGCGGCTGTGCGGCGCGGGGCGGCCCGGCGGCGCACTGGACTACCCTCGCGCGAAACGCGCGCTCGGGATGAGCGCCTTGGGGCGGCCCGGCGGCGCTCAGGCCGCCTGGTCCGCCGGCTTCTCGCCGTACAGCGCCTCGATCAGGTCGCCGTACTTGTCGGTGATCGACTTGCGGCGCAGTTTCATGGTCGCGGTGACCTCGCCGTCGTCGTGGTCGAGCTCCTTGGCGAGGAGGTGGAACTTGCGCACGTTCTGCACCCTCGGCATGCGCGCGTTGGCCTTGTCGACCTCGGCCTGGATCAGGTCGCGCACGCGCGGGTTCTCCGCGAGGTTGCGGAAGTTGGTGTAGGCGATGCCGTGGTCCTCGGCCCATTTGCCGACCGTCTCGTAGTCGATCTGGATCATCGCGGCGACGAAGTTGCGCCGCTCGCCTAGCGCGATCGCCTCCTTGATGTAGGGGCTGAACTTCAGCGTGTTCTCCACCTCCGAGGGGCTGATGTTCTTGCCCCCCGAGGTGATCATGATGTCCTTCTTCCGGTCGACGATGCGCAGCTCCCCGCCGACCCACTCGGCGACGTCGCCCGAATGCAGGAAGCCCTCGGCGTCGATGACCTCGCGCGTGGCCTGCTCGTTGCGGTAGTAGCCCTTGAACACGCTGCGGCCGCGCATCAGGAGCTCGCCGTCCTCGGCGAGGCGTGCCTCGACGGTCGGCACCGGCTCGCCCACCGTGCCCGGCGGCGAGTGGCCGTTGCGCTGGCCGGTGGAAATGCCGCTCACCTCCGTCATGCCGTAGATCTCGCGGATGGGCACGCCCAGCGCGCGGTAGAACGCGAGGAGATCAGGCGCGATCGGCGCGGTGCCGGAGAACGCCAGGCGCACGGTGCGCAGGCCGATGAAGTTCAGCAGCGCACGGAACACCAGGACGTACCAGAAGGCGTATTTCAGCCGCTGGCCTGCCGACCACTCCGAGCGCGGCTTCGCGGCGTAGTCCTGCACGGCCGCGAACGCGCGGTCGAACAGCGCGCGCCGTACCCGCCCGGCCTGGGCGATGCGGATGTACATCGCCGCGTGCAGTTTCTCCCAGATGCGCGGCACGCCGAGGAAGATCGACGGCGCGATCTCGCGCAGGTCGCCCTGCACCGTGCGCAGGCTCTCGGCGAAGTTCACCGTGCAGCCGACCGCCATGGGGATGAACACGCTGAAGCTCTGCTCCGCGACGTGGCACAGCGGCAGGTAGGACAGCACGGTGTCCTCGCGGCCGAACCCATAGACCGCCACGCCGCCCTCGGTCGCGGCGTTCAGGTTGTCGTAGGAAAGCATCGCCGCCTTCGGGCGGCCGGTGGAGCCCGAGGTGAAGATCATCAGCGCGACGTCGTGGATCGACTGGCGGGCGAGGCGCTCGTCCACCAGCGCCGGGTGCTCGCGCTCGTAGGCCGCGCCGCGCGCGAGCACGTCGTCGAAGGCGTGGATGGTGGAGAGGTCGTAGCGGCGCAGGCCCTTGGGGTCGATCACCACGATGCGCTCGAGCCTGGGCAGCCGGTCGCGCGACTCCAGCACCTTGTCGACCTGCTCCTGGTCCTCGCACACGGCAATCACCGCGTCGGACGCGGCGAGCAGGTACTCGACCTCGGGCGCCGGGCTGGTGGGATACACGCCGACGGTCACGCCGCCGACCATGCCCAGGCCGAGTTGCGCGATCACCCACTCCTTGCGGTTCTCGCTGATCACCGCGACGTGGCCGCCGTGCGCCAGCCCCAGGCTGGTGAGCCCGAGGCCGAAGTGGCGCGCGAGCCGCGCGTACTCCGCCCAGGTGTAGGGCTGCCAGATGCCGTAGTCCTTCTGCCGGAAGGCGACCGCGTCCGGCTGGGTGCGTGCCCAATGGAGCAGCTTCTGCGGCAGCGTGCCCTCGGGACGGTTCACGACAGCCACCGCTTGCGCCGCTTGTAGTGCTTCACGTCGCGGAAGCTCGCCACCTCCGCGGAGTGATCGCCGTAGCCGAGATAGAAGCGCTGCACGTCGGGATCGTTCACCAGCCGGTCGGTCGGGCCGTCGATCACCACGCGGCCGCTTTCCATGATGTAGCCGTACTGCGCGATGCCGAACGCGGCCATGGCGTTCTGCTCCACCAGCAGCATGGCGACGCCGCGCTCGCGGTTGATGCGCGCGATGATGCCGAAGATCTCCTCCACCACCTTGGGCGCGAGGCCGAGCGAGGGCTCGTCGAGCAGGATGAGGCTCGGTTCCGCGACCAGCGCGCGGCCGATGGCGAGCATCTGCTGCTCGCCGCCGGAGAGGTACCCCGCGATCTGCTTCCGGCGCTCAGCGAGGCGCGGAAAGTAGTGGTAGGCGACCGAGTAGTCCGGCTTGGTTCCGCGCCCGATGAGTGCATTGCCCGCCGCCACGAGGTTCTCGTCCACGGTGAGGTCGGCGAACACGTGCCGCCCTTCGCGCACGTGCACCAGTCCGCGGCGCGGCAGGAGGTGCGGCGCGACCCGCTCGATGCGCTCGCCCTGGTAGCGGATCGCCCCCTCGCCCACCTCGCCGTTCTCCAGCGGCAGCAGCCCGGAGACGGCCTTGAGCGTGGTCGTCTTGCCGGCGCCGTTGGCGCCGAGGAGCGCGACGATGCCGCCCTCCGGCACGGAGAGCGAGAGCCCGCGCAGCACCTGGATGGTGTGGTGGTACACGACTTCCAGGTTTTCGATGGCTAGCGCCGCGTTCATGGCGTCTCGACTGTCCATTCTCTGGGGAAGGGGGAAGGGTGAAGGGTGAAAACCCCTGGCTCGTTCGAACAAAGAGAGGGTTCTACCCTTCCCCCTTCCCCCTTCCCATCGCTTCCTAGCCCGCTGCGCGGGCTAGGAAGCGATGGTGATCCAGTCCGAGTCCGCCACGACGTTGCGGCCTGTGTAGTCCACCTTGTACACGCGGCCGACCGGGATGGAGTGGTTCTTCATCGAGATCGGCACGCCGAAGATGCCGCCGGTGTCGAACTTCTCGATCGACTCCAGTGCCGCCTTCATGTTCGGGCCGGTGAGCTCCTTCTTCGCCTTCAGCGTGCGGTCGATGATCTCGGAGAACAGCGTCCCCACCAGCCAGCCGTGGGTGTAGAACATCGTCTGCCAGGGGTTGTTGGGCTTGCGCGAGCCGAAGGCCTCCATCTCCGTGAATGCAGGGGTGCGCACGTAATCGAAGGAGTAGCGGTAGGGCATGATCCCGGTGAAGCCGTCGCCGGCCGCGCCCATGGCATCCAGCGTGGATCGGTCCATGCTCCAGATGGTGCCCATGCCGACGCTCTTCAGGCCCGCCTCGCGCATCTGGCGCAGGAACTCCGGGATGGGCGCGAGCACGTACCCGTGGAAGATGACGTAGTCGGGCTTGGCGCGGCGCATGCGGATCATCTCGGCGGAGACGTCCACGGCGCCAGGCTTGGTGATCACTTCCAGGACCACCGGGATGCCCATCTTCTCGGCGCGCGCCTTTGACGCGGCGATCGGGTCGCGGCCGAACTCGGTGTCGGAGTAGACGAAGGCCACGGTCGGCTTCTGCGAGCCTTTCGCATTGCGCTGGATGTACTCGAGCAGGATCGCGACCATGGCCTCGTAGGTCGGGCCGGCCATGAAGTAGAACGGCACCTTCTCGGGGTTGGCCAGATCCGACGAGAAGGACGGCGAGCAGGTCATTACCGTGCCGAGGCTGGAGACCTCGGGCGCGATCGCCTTCGCCCAGCCGGTCGAGTCGCCGTAGAACACCGGCGGCTTGTTGTTCGCCATGATCTTCTTGAAGATCGCCACCGACTGGTCGACCTTGTAGCCCGAGTCCTCGGAGATGTAGCGCAGCTTGCGCCCGGCCACGCCGCCCTTGGTGTTACGCCATTCGCAGTAGTCTGCGAGGCCGGCGTTCAGGCCGACGCCGGCGAAGGCGAACACGCCGGTGATCGGCGGGGCCGCACCCACGACGATGTCGCCTGCCTGGCTCCAGGCCTCCAGCGGGAGCCCGAGCGTACCGAGCGCGCCGGCGGCGGCGCCGGCCTTCAGGATGCGACGACGGTTGCCATTGACCATGCTTGTCTCCTCCTTGGGGAAATGAGTCGTTGTCAGGTGCGAAACGGCCACAGATGGAAGAATCGTCGCACGCGGCGCCAGATCTCGGCCAGCCCGTGTGGTTCGAGGATCAGGAAGCCGACGATCAGCAGGCCGAACACCACCGCCCGCAGCGGCGCCAGGAAGACGCCGGCATCGCTCACGCCGAGCTGCTCCACGATGGTCAGCGCGGTGCGCAGGATCTCCGGCATCATGGTCATGAACACTGCGCCCAGCACGGTGCCGAGGATCGACCCGAGGCCGCCGACGATGATCGCCGCCAGGTAGAAGATCGACTGCGCGAAGCCGAAGACCTCCGGCGTCACCGCGCGGAAGAAGTAGCCGAACAACCCCCCCGCCACGCCGGCGTAGAACGAGCCGATGGCGAAGGCGAGCAGCTTGTAGTGGAACAGGCTGATGCCGAGCACCTCGGCGGAGATGTCGCGGTCGCGGATGGCGATGAACGCGCGGCCCACCCGGGTGCGGAACAGGTTGCGCGCGGCGGCGAGCATCGCCACCACCAGCCCGAGGATGAGGTAGTAGAGGCGCGTGTCGGTGTTGAGCGCGAGGCCGAACAGGTCCGCCGGCGGGATGTTGGCGCCGCGCACTCCGCCGGTGAAGCTCTCCCATTCCCGGAACACGAAACCGAGAACGAACTGCGCGGCGAGCGTGGCCACGGCGAGATACAGGCCCTTGATGCGCAGGCTGGGGATGCCGACCACGACGCCGACGAGCGCGGTAACCAGTCCGGCCGCCGGCAGCGTCAGCCAGAAAGGCACGCCCTTGTTGGCGAGCCAGGCGGCCACGTAACAGCCCACGCCCATGAACGCCGCGTGGCCGAGGGAGATCAGGCCGGTGTAGCCGGTGATGATGTTGAGGCCGGTGGCGGCGATGAGGTGGATGCCAAGCAGGCAGGCGAGGTAGGTGAGGTAGTTGCCACCGAGGAGAGGAAAGGCGAGCGCTGCCACGATCAGCACCCCGAACCACGCACGCTGCGTCGGCGTGTCGAAGAGCGCCTCGTCGTGGGCGTAGCTCGCCTTGAAGTCGCCTACGCGCACGGCCCCGACCCTGCAGAAGATCCACCACGAAGGCACGAAGGCACGAAGAAGCCTCTGGATCTTCCTTCGTGTCTTTCTGTCTTCGTGGTGAAAGCGGTGTTCATAGCCTCTCAATGTCCCGCGTACCGAACAGCCCGTAAGGCCGCACCATCAGGATCACCAGCACCACCACGTACGGCACCACGTCGCGGGCGAGGCCGCCGAAGAGCATCACGGTGACGCTCTCCAGCCAGCCGACGATCAGGCCGGCGATGATCGCGCCGGCGATGCTGTCCAGCCCGCCGAGGATGATCACCGCGAGCACGCCGAGCGCGACATTGCCCAGCGACGGCGTGAGGCTGGTCATGGACGCGACGATGATGCCGGCCACGGCGCCGGTCACCCCGGCGAACATCCAGGTGAGGCGCGCGGTGCGGCGCACGTCGATGCCCATGGCGTACGCGGTCACCGGGTCGCTCGCCGCGGCGCGCATGGCGATGCCGTTGCGCGAGAAGCGGAAGTAGGCGGTGAACGCGGCGATGAGCGCGATGGCGATCACGAAGCTCCAAAGCACCTGGCCCTGCAGCATCACCTCGCCCAGCAGCACCGGCTTCCGCGGCAGGATCTGCGGCAGTGCGAGGTCCTTGCCGCCCCAGATGCCCTCGGCGAGACCGTGCAGCAGGCCGGCGAGGCCGATGGTGGCCATCACGATGGAGATGGTCGGCTGCCCGGACAGCGGCCGCAGCACCAGGCGCTCGACCACCGCGGCCACGACCGAGATGCCCACGACGGTAAGGGCGAGCGCGATGCCCCAGTGCAGCTTCATGGGGACCGCGAAGGTCCAGAAGAGATAGGCGCCGATCATCATGAACTCGCCCATGGCGAAGTTGATGACCCGGGTGCCCTTGTAGACCAGCACGAAGCCGAGCGCGATCAGCGCGAGCAGCCCGCCCGAGGCGAGGCCGACGAGGCTGAACTCGGCGAAGGTGAGCCAGTCGAACGGCATGTCGGTCATGCCGCCGCCTTTGCAGCCTGCGTCGCCTGCGCGCCGAGGTAGGCCTCGACGACTGCCGGATTGCGCCGCACCTCCGCCGGCGTTCCGGCGGCAATGACCTCGCCGAAGTTGAGCACCACCACGTGGCTGGAGATGTCCATGACCAGCCCCATGTCGTGCTCGATCAGCAGGACCGTCGTGCCGCGCTCCTCGTTGATGTCGAGAATGAAGCGCGCCATGTCCTCGGTCTCCTCGCGGTTCATCCCGGCCACCGGCTCGTCGAGCATGAGGACCTTGGGCTGCATCGCCAGCGCCCGGGCGAGCTCGACGCGTTTCTGCAGGCCGTAGGCGAGCGCCGCGGTGGACATGTTGCGGATGTGGTCGATCTCGAGAAAGTCGATGACCTCGCGCTCGATGGACTCGCGCAGCGCGATCTCCTCGCGCCGCGCGCGTCCGACGTACCACATCGCCGAGACCGCGCCCGCGCCGAGACGGTGGTGCCCGCCGAGCTTGATGTTGTCCAGCACCGTCATGCCGCGGAACAGGGCGACGTTCTGGAATGTGCGCGCGAGCCCGAGCTCCGCGCGGCGGTGCGCCGCCACATCGCTGATGTCGGCGCCGTCGAAGCGCACGCGTCCGGACTGCGGCCGGTAGAACCCCGAGACGGCATTGAAGAGGCTGGTCTTGCCGGCGCCGTTCGGCCCGATCACGGCGGTGATGCCGCCGCGCGGCACCGCGAGCGACACCCCGTTGAGGGCGCGTATGCCGCCGAACGCGAGCGTGAGGTCATCGACCTCGAGTATCGGGGACAAGGGCCTCCTCCGGCTGGATGGACGCCGCGCGGTTCTGTGCGGCCGCGCTGGCGCAGGGGACTATACCAAACGGATGTTTGGTGTGCCTGGAGCCCCCTGCTCAGGTCGGCAGCGGCGGCGCGCCGAGAAGGGCGCGGATGCGGTTGCGCACCTGGTCGGCGATCTCCATGGTCTCCCGCGGGCCGAGCACCTCGAAACTGGTGTCCTGCAGCTTGAGCGCGAGCATCAGCAGACCGCGCAGCTTGGTGAACTGCGCCGGGTTGGCGGTGCCGCACACCGCCGCGTCGTTCTTGATGATCCGCTCGACCACGTTGGGCTGGTCGAGCGTGATCTCGCACAGCTTGGCCGCGCGGACGATCTCCACGCCCATTTCGTCGAACTGATGCCCGATCCAGTCCTTGGCAATGCTCATCGTGGTCTCCTAGAATCGACCGATCAAGAGGAGGATACATGAGCGAACCGGAGATCGTCCTGGCCGCCGGGGCGCGCACGCCCTTCGGGGATTTCGGCAAGTCGCTGCGCGAAGTTCCGCTCGCGACCCTGGGCGCGCATGCGGCAAAGGCGAGCCTCGCGAAGGCCCGGCTGGACGCCTCGCGCGTGGACCATCTCGTGTTCGGCAACGTGGTTCCGGTGGACCACGACGGCTATTTCATCAGCCGCAAGGTGGCGCTGACGGCGGGTCTGCCGGTCGAGTCCGGCGCGCTGACAGTGAACCGCGCGTGCGCGTCCGGCTCGCAGGCCATCGCCAGCGCCGCGCAGCTGGTGCGCGAGGGCAGCTCCGCGATCGGGCTCGCGGTGGGCGGGGAGAACTTCTCGCGCGTGCCCTACGTGCTCACCACCGCGCGCTACGGCCTGGGACGTGCCTCGACGGACCTGGTGGACGCGCTGGACTGGACCTACCGCTGCCCGTTCGGCCGCGAGCTGATGGGCGAGACCGCCGAGGCCCTGGCCGACCGCTACGGCTACCGCCGCGAGGACATGGACGAGTGGGGCTGGATGAGCCAGCACCGCGCGCAGGCGGCGATTGAGGGCGGCTTTCTCGCGCGGCAGGTGGCGCCGATCGAGGTCCCGGAGGGCAAGGGCACACGCCGCTTCGAGCGCGACGAGTTTCCGCGCTTCAACGTGACGCGCGAGAAGCTCGCCAGCCTCAAGCCCGCGTTCCGCAAGGATGGCCGCGTGACGGCGGCGAGCTCGAGCGGGGTCACCGACGGCGCGGCGGCGCTGCTGGTGGCCGAGCGCGGCGCGCTGGAGCGGGCCGGCGTGCGGCCCGAGGCGCGCTTCGTGACCGCCTCGGTGGCGGGCGTGCCGCCGGAGATCATGGGCGCGGGACCTGTGCCGGCTATCGCGAAGCTGCTCGATCGCGCCGGCCTTGCGGTGGGCGACATCGACTACTTCGAGATCAACGAGGCATTCGCGGTGGTGAACCTGCATGCCGAGAAGCAGCTCGGCGTGCCGCGCGACCGCACCAACCTGTACGGCGGCGGCATCTCGATCGGCCATCCTCCGGGCGCCACCGGCATCCGCATGACCATCACCGCCATGCACCACCTCGCCGCGACCGGCGGGCGCTACGCGGTGATCAGCATGTGCGTGGGCGGCGGGCAGGGCATGGCGACCCTGATCGAAAACCTGGTGCGCTGATCAGCCTGCGATCTCGAGAACGAGCTCGTCGCCGCCCACGTTCACGCGGTCGCCGCTCGCCAGGGGCTGCCAGCCGGGCGGCACCGGCTTGCCGTTGACGCGCGGCGGCTGGCCTTCCACCGCGGCGACGGAAAACCCCGACGGACGCCGGAAGATCGCGACCACCTGACCGCCGGGATCGCCGAAGGTGGCGATGGCGCGCGCGAGCGGCACCGTCTCGCCGGTGCGCGCGCCCGCGGTCCAGCGGACGCTGCCGGTGGGGTAGGTCACGTCCACCGCACGGGCCGGCATCGCCGTGGCCGGCCCCGCCGCCTGCGGTGGGGCGAGCGCGCCGCCCTCGATCACCATGGTGCGGTCGCCGTCGCCGCCCGCGACGCTCTTGTGGTCGACGTAGCGCATCTCGAAGCCGAGGACGCGGATCAGGTCGCCGTGCTGCAGCAGGTGCCGGGTGACCTCCTGGCCGTTCACGCTGGTGCCGTTGGCGCTGCCGAGGTCGCGCAGCACGTAGTCCTTGCCGAGCACCTCGATCTGCGCGTGGTGCTTGCTGACCGCGACGTCCTCGAGGCGCACGTCGCAGTCGGTGGCGCGGCCGATGGTGAGGCGCATGCCGTCGATGAAGCGGGTGGCGAGCAGGTTTCCTTCGCGGCTGACGACTAGCTTGGGCATTGCGGCTCTCCCTATCGGCCCATCATGGCACGCAGCCAGCCGAACATGCCGCGCCCCTCGCCGCGTGCCGGCTCGGCCACGGACACCGCGCGCGGTGCGATCCGCACTACGGCCACCGAGACGTTGTCCCGCCCGCCGCGATCGTTGGCCATGGCCACCAGGGTCTCGGCGATGAGCTCGAGGTTGGGCTGCAGCAGCTCCAGGGCCTGGCCGATGTCGGCGTCCTCCACCAGGTCGTGCAGGCCGTCGGAGCAGAGCATGTAGACGTCGCCGACCTCGACCTCCTGCTCGGAGAAGTCGGGCACCACCTCGTCGCTGACGCCGAGGGCGCGCGTCACCAGCTGGCGGCTGTGCGAGCGGCGCAGCTCCTCGGTGGTGAACTGGCCGGTGGCATACTCGTTGAGGAACGAATGGTCGGACGTGAGTCGCTCCAGCCGCGGGCCGCGCAGGCGGTAGATCCGCGAATCCCCGACGTGCCCCATCAGTACGCGGCCGTGGTGGAACCAGGCGACCGACAGGGTGGATCCCATGCCCTTCAGGGCCGGATCGGTGGCGGCCTTGTCGCGAATGGCGCGGTCGGCATGGCCGAGCGCCTCGCGCAGCGCCACGCGCGGCGCAAGCGCGCCGTGGTCGCGCAGCCGCTCGAGGACGGTGGCGGTGGCGATGCGGCTCGCCGCCTCGGCGCCGCGCTGCGGCCCCAGCCCGTCGGCGACGGCCACCAGCCCGGCGCCGATGTCGGCGCCGACGCTGTCCTCGTTGAATTTGCGCACCCGTCCGGCGTCGGTGCGTGACGCGACCTGCAGTATCTTGTCGTTCATGTCTGGCGCAGTCCCCGGCCCGGCGGTCGTAAGCGCACGCCCCGGGCGAAAGAATGTTAAGCGCCGGAATCCGTCACGGGAATGGAATTTTGTCGATTTCCCGGCATTCCTCACGTCCCCGGGGTGCGCCGGACTTTGACAGAATAGAGACTGGGCAGTTATTCATGTCGTACTTATGACAACGTCATCGCTCGGGCGCTATCTCATCGCCGACCGCATCGGTCAGGGCGCGATGGGCGTCGTCTATCGCGCCCGGGACCCGATCATCGACCGAGTGGTGGCGCTCAAGACCATCGACCCGCACCTGTCGGGCGAGGCGCTGCGGCAGTTCAACGAGCGGTTCTTCCACGAGGCGAAGTCCGCCGGGCGTCTCAACCATCCCAACATCGTCACCATCTACGACGCCGGCGAGGCCGACGGCGTGGCCTACATCGCGATGGAGTACCTCGAGGGGCCCTCGCTGCGGCAGGTCCTGGACGACCACCCGCCGCTCGCCATCTCCCGCATTCTCGAGATCGGCGCGCAGGTGGCGCGGGGCCTCGCCTACGCGCACGAGCACGACGTGGTGCACAGCGACGTCAAGCCGGCCAACGTGATCCTGGTGAACGGCCGCCGCCCCAAGCTGACCGACTTCGGCATCGCGCGCGTGGCCGGCGCGCCCACCAGCGAGCTCGCCGGCTCGCCCAAGTACATGTCGCCCGAGCAGGTGCGCGGCGAGCCGCTCGACGGCCGCACCGACGTTTTCTCCCTAGGCGCGGTGCTGTACGAGCTCCTGACCGGCAAGCAGCCTTTCACCGGTGAGGACGTCCCGGCGATCGTCAAGAGCGTGCTCGAGCATGAGCCGCCGCCGCCCTCTGCCCTCGATTCGCGCGTGCCGGCCGTGGTCGACAAGGTCGTGGCACGCATGCTCGCCAAGCGGGTCGCGGACCGCTACACCAGCGCGCGCCGGGTGATGCGCCACCTTGCCGAGCTCGCGGAGGTGCTGGGCGCCGAGGAACGCAGCCGCGTGGTTGCCGAGCCGTCGCCCGTCCGACCGGCGCGGGAGCCGAGCGGCGAGGAACCGACCGTCGTACTCGGCGTGGCGGAAGCCCTCACGTCGCCGCCGCGTCGCAGGTACGCGCCGGCCGCCGCAGCGCTCGCCGCCGCAGTCGTGATCGGGGTCGTGCTGGCGACGCGTGAGCAGCCACCCGATGTGCCGACGCCCGTTGCGCGCGTCGAGCGCCCCGCGCCCGCGGTGGCCGCCGCGCCGCTGGTGGCCGCGCCCGCGCCCGAGCCGCCCGCCCCTGCGCCGGAAGTGGCGATCGAGCCGCCCGCCCCGCCGCCCGCGGCGAAGGCGGCCGCACCAAAGCCCCCGCGCAAGCCCGCCCCCGCGCCTGCGCCGGTTGCGACGCTGCCCGATCCCGAGCCGCTGCCGAAGGCGCTGCCGGCGACCCGCGAGGTCGCGACGCTGCAGCTCGCGGTCTCCCCGTGGGGCGAGGTGTTCATCGACGGCGAGTCGCGCGGCACCACGCCGCCCCTGTCGTCCATCCAGGTGGCGCCCGGCACCTACCGCGTCGAGGTGCGCAATTCAACGCTCACCCCGTATCGCGTCGACGTCAACGTCGGCTCGGGCGACACCCGGCGCATCAAGCACCGCTTCGAATGACGCGTACCCTCCTGCTCGCCGCGCTCGCCTGCGCGGCCCTGATCGCGGCCGGCTGCTCGGCCACCTACGTACGCCAGTCCGGCATGCAGAACGCGCCGGTGCGCCCGCCCGAGCGCATGCTCCTTGCGGGCCTGAAGCAGTACGAGGACGGGGACCTGAAAGCCGCGCAAGCGAGCCTGCATAGGGCGCTCGCCGAGGGTCTCGCCTTTGAGGCGGACCGTGTGACCGCGCACAAATACCTTGCGTTCATAGAATGCGCGTCGGGGCGGGAGCGCGAATGCCGCGACCAGTTCGCCGCCGCGCTCGCGTTGGATCCGAGGCTCGAACTCTCGCGTGCCGAGGCCGGCCATCCCGTGTGGGGGCCCGCGTTCCGCAGCACGAAGGCGACCATCGTCCCGTCGAAGTAGCTCAGGCCGGCGGAACGCGCTCCAGCAGCGCGACGAGGCGCGCCGCCTTTTCCTCGCTGAGCGTGCCTTTCGCCTGCGCCACGGGGATCGCGCGCCGCGCCATCTCTCGGTACAGCGCCAGGGTGCCGGGCGACAGGTGCGCCATGGCGGCGAGGTGCCGCTCGATCGTGCCCACGTCGCCGCGCGCGATCGGCCCGGCGAACGAGCCGGCGATGCCGTCGCGCGCCGCCGCGTCGAGGGTGCCGCGCGCGAGCGTGAGCAGCGCGGGCAGCGCCTGCTCGCGCGGCACGCCGAAGCTTTCCCAGATGCGCACCGCCTCGTCCACCATCAATGCCACGAAGGGCGCGGCGAAACTCCCTGCGCCGTGATACAGCGGCCGCGCGCCGGCCGGCAGCCGGATCGGGCGCATGTCAAGCGCGGCGGCCATGCCTTCCAGCGCCGCCTCCAGGGCGCCCTCCGCCTCGATGGCGACCGTGCAGCCGCGCAAGCCCGCGAGCGCCACGGTCGGATCGGCGAAGGTCTGCAGCGGATGGAAGCCGCCGATGGCTGCGCCCTGCGCGCGGGCCGCAGCCAGCGCCGCGACCTCGGTGGCGCCGCTCGCGTGCACCACCCACCTGCCCGCCGGCCACCGCAAGCTTGCCGCGGCGGGCGCGATGGCGTCGTCCGGCACGGTTAGGAACACCAGGTCGACGGCATCCACCACGTCCTGCGCATCGTCGAGCGCGCGGCACGCGGCAACCTCCGCGGCGAGGCGGTGGGCCGAGCCGGGCGTGCGGCTCGCCACCGCGACGACGTCGTAGCCGCGCTGCGAGAAGCCCTGGGCGAGGGTGCGCGCCACGCGCCCCGCGCCGACGAAGCCGATGCGCGGGCCGCTCACCGGACGACCCTCGCGCTGCGCGCGAGACAGGAGCGCCCGGGACGGCCCGGCGCGCTCATCGGCCTTCCACCACCTTGCGGGCGATGATCTCCTTCATGATCTCGGAGGTGCCGCCGTAGATGCGCTGCACCCGCGCGTCGGCCCAGGCGCGCGCGACCGGGTACTCGCGCATGTAGCCGTACCCGCCGTGGAGCTGCACGCAGGCGTCGAGCACGCGGAACTGCATCTCCGACAGCCAGTACTTGGCCATCGAGGCGGTCGCGGTGTCCAGCGCCCCGTCCAGATGCTTCACGATGCACTCGTCGAGGAACGCGCGCCCCACCGCGGCCTCGGTGGCGAGCTCAGCGAGGCGATGGCGGATGGTCTGCTGCTCCGACAGCGGTTTGCCGAATGCGCTGCGACCGCGCACGTACTCGGTCGTCCAGGCGATCGCCGCGTCCGCCGCACCCGCAGCCATCACCGCCACCAGCAGCCGCTCCTGCGGCAGCTCGCTCATCAGCGCACCGAAACCGCGGCCTTCCTCGCCGAGCAGGTTCGACGCCGGCACGCGCACGCCGTCGAAGAACAGCTCCGAGGTGTCCTGCGCGTGCATGCCCATCTTCTCCAGCCGCCGCCCGCGCGCGAAGCCGGGCCGGTCCGCCTCGACCAGGAACAGGCTGACCCCCCTGGCGCCAGCCGCGGGATCGGTCTTCGCGGCCACGATGAAGAGGTCGGCGATCTGGCCGTTGGAGATGAAGATCTTCTGACCGCTGAGGACGTACCCGTCGCCGTCGCGGACGGCGCGCGTGCGGATGCCCGCGAGGTCGCTGCCGGTGCCCGGCTCGGTCATGGCGATGCCGGTGATGGTCTCGCCGCTCGCCATGCGCGGCAGCCACGCGCGCTTCTGCGCCTCGGTGCCGTAGTGCAGGAGGTACGGCGCGACGATCTCCGAGTGCAGGTAGAACAGCGGCCCGGTCGCGCCGACGCGGGCGAGCTCGTCGATGGCGATCGCCGGGAACATGAAGTCCACGCCGGCGCCGCCGTAGGCTTCCGGCATGGTGAGGCACAGCAGGCCGAGCTCGCCGGCGCGCCGCCACAGCGCCTTGGGCACGTGCCCCTCCCGCTCCCAGGCCTCGTGGTGCGGCACGATCTCCGATTCGACGAAGCGGCGCACGGTGTCGCGGAAGGCGTGATGCTCGGCGGTGCAGGGCAGGGTCATGCGTCACGCTCCCGGGACGGACCTGGATCATACCGAACGCGCCCGGCGGATGAGCGCAGCGGAACTGTTGCACGCGCAGCGCACGCGCCCGCACGGACGCGCTTTCTGGACGGTCGCGGCGGGCTTAGACTCATGCATCCGGCGCTTCCCGGCGCCGCAGGACGAATCCGAGGACCGACCCCAACCCGATGAACGCGACGCCCGCCCTCAACCGCGGGGTGATCCTCACCCAGTGCCGGGTCACCGCCGAGCGCAAGCTCGGCCAGGCGCTCGAGCCGCTGCTCGACGCCGCAGCCGCGCTGCTGACCGAACTCGGCCAGAACGCCAAGGACATGGGCGAGCGCGAGCAGTTCCACGGCGGCGCCACGCGGCTGCGCAACCAGCGCGAGGCCTACTACGCGGGCTTCCGCAAGGGCTTCGGCGAGCGCTTCGACGCCTCCGCCAAGGCGATGCTGCGGGGCGGGCCCGGCTGGGAGGAGCTCGACCGCGAGACTGCCGCGATGCTGCGCACCAACGTGCTGGAGAACGAGGTCGCCATCATCAAGCTCGGGGTGCGTCTCAAGGAGGCGACTCGCGAGGACCTCGCGGGGCTTACGGCGCGGCTCGTCACGCTGTTCAAGCTGCACGAGTTGGACGACGGCGACAATCCGCTCGGACCGGGGGCCGTCGCGCACGGCGTGTACGCGGGATTCGTCGCCGCACGGGTCGAAGGCCATGCGGCGCGCGCGCTGCGGCCGATGATAGAGGACCGGCTGATCGGGCCGGTGCGCGAGCTCTATCGCGGCCTCAACCAGGTGCTCGACGCGCTGGGCGTCGCGCCGCACGTCGCGCCGCATCCGGCGCCCGCTCCCGAGGCCGCGCCGGCCGTCCGCGCTGCGCCTCCCGCGCCCGCTCCGGCGCAGCCGCCGGTCACCGAAACGGCCCCCGCGACTCCCCCCGTCTCGCCCGCCGCGGAGACGGCGGCTGCCCGCAAGCTCGTCGGCCTGCTGCGCGACCGCGAGGTGCCCGAGCCGCTGCTGCCGTTCCTCCGCGCGACCGGAATGCGCATGCTCGCCGCGGGCTGGGAGGCCGGCGGCGAGCAGGGTCCAGCGTGGAAGGATGCCGTGCGCATGCTCGAGGATCTCCTGTGGAGCATCGCGCCCAAGGCGGATGCCGCCGCGCGCACGCGCCTGCGGACGATGCTGCCCGACCTCCTGAAGCGCGTCGATGCCGGCATGACGCGCGTCGCGCTTCCTGCCGACGAGCGCCGCCAGGCGCTCGACGCCCTGATGGCGGTCCATCGCGCGCTGCTGCACGAGCCGTCGCGCTAGGGCACGCCTACTCGTTCGGGCGGGTGGTGATGTAGACGGTGCCGGTGAACGCCGAGATCACCGTGCCGTCGCCACGGGTCACGTCGACGCGGTACACGGCGATCTTGCGGCTGCGCGACACCTCGACCGCGGTGGCGGTAACCGTATCCCCCAGGCGCGCCGAGACCTGGTAGGTCATGTGGGTGTCGATGCCCGCGGCCATGAGACCGTGGGAGTTGGCGGCGAGGCCGAAGGCGGTGTCCGCCAGCGTGAAGATCACGCCGCCGTGGCAGATGCCCATGAAGTTCAGGTGCTCGTCACGCAGCGTGAGCGCAACGGCCGCACGGCCGGGGCCGCCGTCGAGGCAGGTGACGCCCAGCGCGAGCAGGAAGGGATCGCGCCCGGCCAGCCGCATGACTCGCGCACGGGCTTCGTTCGATTCGTCCATTTATGGGAGCCGGGAAGGGGGAAGGGAGAAGGGGGAAGGGCGGCGCGCTGCGCCTTCAACCCACGAGGACGCCACGGTTTTCTCCCTCTCCCCCGGCAGGGGGAGAGGGCCGGGGAGAGGGGGCATCTCCCTTCTCCCTTCCCCCTTCCCCGGTTCACTCGAAGCCATGAAACTTCGCAAACCCATGCACACCCTCACGCTCAGTCACAAGCCGATTCTCGACCGCGCTCGGATCCGCGTATCCCAGCGCCATGCCGCACACGATGCGCTCCTCGGGCGCGAGCGCGAGCGCGGCCGCGATCTGGCGCGGGAACTCCAGCCACGCTGCCTGCGGGCAGGTGTGGAGGCCGCGCGCTCGCGCCGCGACCATCACGTTCTGCAGGAACATGCCGCAGTCGATCAGGCTGCCTTCCTCGAGGTCCCGGTGCATGGTGAAGATCATGCCCACCGGCGCGTCGAAAAAGCGGTAGTTGCGGCCGTGCTGCGCGTGCATGCGCGCCTTGTCGGCGCGGCCGATGCCGAGCAGGCCGTACAGATCCCAGCCCACCTTGCGGCGGCGGCCGAGGTACGGCTCGAACCACTTGGTCGGGTAGTAGGCGAACTCGGGATTGTTCTCGCCCGCCTCGAATGCGGCCGAGATGGCATCGCAGAAGCGGCCGAGCGCGTCGCCCGCGAGCACGTGCACCCGCCACGGCTGCACGTTGGTCCCGCTGGGCGCGCGGCTGGCGACGGCGAGGACGGCCTCCACGGTCTCGGGCGGCACGGGCGTCGGCAGGAAGCGCCGCATCGAGCGGCGCGACGTGATGGCGGCGTCCACCGCGGCGACATCGTCCACGCTTGCCGCGTCGGGCGTGCGCAGGCGGCGCCCGCGCCCGGCCCAGGCCCCGTGCTCGGCCACGCGGTCCACCAGCGCCGCCACGCCCTCGCCGGTCGTGCCGCTGGTGCGCATCACCAGCACCGGCCATGCGCCGCGCCGGCGCAGCGCGAGCATGTCGCGCAGGTCGCGCACCGTCGTCTCGGCGCCCGGCAGATCGCCCTTGCTCACCGCGAGGATGTCGGCGATCTCGAGGATGCCGGCCTTGATCGCCTGCACGTCGTCGCCCAGGCCCGGTGCGCTCACCACGACGCGCGTGTCGGCGAGCCGCGCGATCTCCACCTCGGACTGCCCGGTGCCGACGGTCTCCACGATCACCGTGTCGAAGCCCGCGGCGTCGAGCAGGTCCACGATGCGGCCGGTGGTACGCGCAAGCCCGCCCAGGTGGCCGCGCGAGGCGACCGAGCGGATGAAGACGTCCGGGTGGGCACCGTGCTCGCCCATGCGCACGCGGTCGCCGAGCACCGCGCCGCCGGTGACCGGCGACGAGGGATCGACGGCGACCACCGCCACGCGCTGCGCGCGGCGCAGGTACTCGCCCAGCACGGTGTGGATCAGCGTGGACTTGCCCGCACCCGGCGCGCCGGTGATGCCGACCACGTGCGCGCGGCCGCGGCGCGGCGCGATGCCGCTTTCGATGGCCGCGGCCTCGGGGGCGCCGTTCTCGATGGCGGTGATGGCGCGCGCAATCGCGCGGCGGTCGCCGGCGAGCAGGGGCGCGAGGAGAGGGTGGTCGGCGGCGTTCAAACCACTACCAGCGGATGACCGAAGCCCAGTTCGCGCCGCAGCGTCGCGCAGATCTCGCCATGGGTGCAGCCGGCTTCGGCCGCGTCCACCACCGCGCCGAAGATGTTGCCCGCGCCGTTGGCGCATGCGGCCAGGTTGGCGAGCGCCTTGTCCACCGCGTCCTGCGAGCGCTGCGCCTTCCAGGAGCGGAACGCGGCGAGGTGCGCCTGCATGCGCGCCGGGTCGGGCTTGGCGAGCGCGGGCCGTGCCGACGCGTCCTCCTTCACCTGGTACGCATTCACGCCGACCACGGTCTGCTCGCCCGACTCCACGGCCTGCTGGAACTTCATCGCCGACTCGCCGATCATCCGCTGCACGATGCCCTTCTCCACAGCGGCATACATGCCGCCGGCGTCCTCGACGATCTTCATCAGGCGCAGGATCTCCGCCTCCATGTCGTCGGTGAGCTTCTCGACGTAGTAGCTGCCGCCGAGCGGATCGATCACGTCGGTGAGGTGCGCCTCCTCGCGCAGGATGTTCTGGGTGTTGACCGCGATGCGCGCGCCGAACTCCGTCGGGCAGGAGAGCGCCTCGTCGTACGAATCGGTGTGCAGCGACTGCAGGCCGCCGAGAATGCCCGCCATTGCCTGGATGGTCACGCGCGAGATGTTGTTGAGCGGCTGCTGGCGGGTGAGGTCCACGCCCGAGGTCTGGCCGTGGAACTTGAAGCGCCACGAGCGCGGGTCCTTCGCACCCCAGCGTTCGCGGGTGATGCGCGCCCAGATGCGCCGTCCCGCGCGGAACTTCGCCACCTCTTCGAAGAAGCTCACCGAGATATCGAAGAAGTACGTGAAACGCGGCAGGAACTCGTCGGGGTCCATGCCGTGCGCCACGCAGTCGTCGCCGTACTGCACCGCCGAGGCGAGCGTGAAGGCCATCGCCTCGGCGGGATTCGCGCCCGCCTGCTGCATGTGCTGGCCGACCACCGAGAGCGGATTCCACTTCGGCACGTACTTGTTGCAGTAGTCGATGTGGTCCACGAGGATCTTCCGCGCGCCCTGCAGAGCGATGCGGAAGAACATGTGGTTGGCGACGAAGTGGCTGATGCAGTCCGACTGGTTCGACGTGCCGCTGATGGTGCGCCAGTCGGTGCCGCGCTTCTTCGCCGTGGCGAGCATGAAGGCGAGCAGCGTGAACGGCGACGGATCGTTCAGCGCGCAGGAGGTCTTGCCGAGATCCACGCCGGCGAGCGCCGAGTCCATGTGGCCGGCGGTGTTCACGACCGTGCCGCAGGTGCCGAGCAGCTCGACGTGGGACTCGTCCATGTCGTAGCCGCGGAACACCGAGTTGCACGGGATGAGCGACACCGCGGTTGCGCCCTGCGCCAGCATGTCGCGCAGCCGCCCGTTGTAGTCCTCCGGCGTGCCGAGGCCGATGAGCTGGCGCTGCGTCCAGGTGCGGCCGCGGTGCATGGTTGCGTAGATCCCGCGCGTGTACGGCGGCTCGCCGGGCCAGCCCAGCGCCTCCTCGTAGCGCTCACCGTTCCAGTCGCGCGGCGTGTAGAGCGGCTTCACCGCGACGCCGGAGCGGTTGCGCACCAGCTTGTCCTGCCCGATCTGCGCGGCGTACTCCGCCTGCCAGCGCGCTTCGCCTTCGGCGTCCTGCACAAGGCGGGTCTCGAGGGGTTTGTTCATCGGGGTCTCTCCTTAAGCGGCCAGGCGCTGCCGGCGGATGCCCGGCACCACCTCGCGGATATAGGCGGCGATGTCGTCCAGCGCGCTGCCCGGATGGAAGACGCGCGCGACGCCGGCCTCGCGCAGCGCCTGCTCGTCCTCGTCGGGCACGATCCCCCCGACGATCACCGCCACGTCGCCCATGCCCGCCTCGCGCAGCGCGGCCATCAGCTTGGGCACGATGAGGTGGTCGGTAGCAAGGGACGAAATGCCGATCACGTCCACGTCCTCCTCGGTGGCGAGCTTCACCACTGTCGGGATTTCCTGCCAGGGCGGCGTGTAGACCACCTCCATGCCCGCATCGCGCAGGAAGGCGGCCACGACGCGGCTGCCGCGATCGTGGCCGTCGAAACCGATCTTGGTGATCAGCACTTTGGGGACGATGTCCATGGCGGGTCAGTCCTTGACGAGCGGTTCCCTGAGCAGCGCGACGAAGCGCTTCGCGATCGCCGCAGGCGCGGTGCGTCCGGGCTGGTACCAGGTCTGCGACCAGTTGAGCGCCCCCATCAACATCAGCTTTAGGCTGCGGCGGTCGACCCCGCGCGCGAGCGGCAGCGCGGCGATGAGATCGTTGAAGACCTTCTCGTACTCGTCGCGCAGGCTCACCAGCGCGTCGGCCACCGAGGGCGCGTCGGAGGGCCGTACGCGAATGACCACCTGCGCGTAGTCGCTTTCCTGCAGCAGTGCCTCGAGGTGGCCGACGCACGCGGCCTCGAGGCGCTCCCACGGGTCGCGCCGGCCGTCAACGGCGCGTGTCACCGAGTCGGTGATGCGCCGCACGCCCTCCGCGTACACCGCGAGCAGCAGGTCTTCCTTCGCCGCGAAGTGGTAGTAGAGCGAGCCTGGCAGCATGTCCACGGCGCGCACGATGTCGCGCACCGAGGTGGCCTGGAAGCCCTTTTCGCGAAAGAGCTTCGCCGCCTCGTCGAGGATCTGCGGCAGGCGGTTGTGGGCGCGCGGCGCGGCGCGGACGGCGGAGCGGGGCGGCATGGCGGGTCAAAAACAAACGACCGTTTGTTTTTAACATCGCGAGGCGAAACCGTCAAGAAGCGTTCACCACAAAGACGTCAAGCAGCCCGGGGCGCGCTTCCACGGACGGCTGCGTCCCCCGTGGCATTCGCCGTGGCGCGAAACTCCACGCGGTGCTGCCTGCTGTGTATTACGCGCCGCCGCGCTGAGGGGCGGAGCGGGTCAGCGCTCGACGATCACCTGCACGGTGATGGCGAGGGCCTGCTCGTAGATCTCGTCGACCGGCTTGCGCTCGGTGGGCGCAGCCGCGGCCGACGGGCCGAGGGGAGCGCCCAGCGCCTGCGCGAGGCGCGAGGCGAGCACCAGACGGTCGCGCGCATCGGGCTCGTCCGGGGCGACGGCGATGCCAACCAGCCTGCCGGCGGCGTCGAACACCGGACCGCCGCGTGGGCCCTGTGGCGTGGTGATGCCGAGCTCGTAGACGCTCGGCACGGAGGTGGCCCGGCCGAGGAAGCCGATACGCAGCAGCGGCCACGCTGGTGTCGTGTCGGCCGCCGCCGAATACTCGATCGCATAGCCGGGACTGCCCGGGAAAGCATCGCGCTCAGGCACAAGATGTCCGGCGCGGCTGCGCCCGAGCGGCCGCTCGAGCGCGAGCACCGCCAGGCCGGTGTCGGGCAGCGCGCGCAGCAGGGTGGCGGGAGTGGCCTCGCCGAGCCCGTTGCGCAGCCAGAGGCGGCGTGCATTCCCGAGCGGCACGGCCGGGGCGAGCACGGTTTGTCCGTCGTTCAGGAGGAGACCGCTCGCGACCACCTGCGCGGCGGCAGGCAGCGCCGCGGAATCCGGGCTAAACGGCGCAAAGCGGGCTGGTGGCTGGAGCAGTACGTGGTGCGGTGCGGGCGCCGGCGACTCCAGCAAGGCGCCAGTGGCCTCGAGCACCGCATCGCCAGGGACGCGCTCGAGGGCCCGCTGCAGCAGGGCGCTGGCAGGCTGCCGCTGTCCGCCCACGTGCAGCAGCCACGCGTACAGCCCCGCGCCAGCCGGCGTGTCCGGGTGCGCGCCTGCCGCATGCGCTGCGAACGTGACTGCGCGCCGATACTCCCCCGCCTGCATGTAGGTGCGCACCAGGCCGAGTTCCGCATCGGCCGCGTGGCGCATCATGCTGGCTCGGTCGAACAGCGCTGCCGCCTCGACCGGCTCTGCCCGCGCCAGCGCGCCTTCGGCCTGCGAGAGCAACCGCGCGCGCTCCGCCTGCGCCTCGGGCGTGAGACCGCGGCGCGCCGCGGCCTGCTGCTGCATGCGCTCGGCGAACGCCCTGAGCCGCGCCGCCGCGTCGCCTTCGGCAGGCTGCGTGGCGGCAGGCGCGGCAGTGAGCAGAGCGAGTGCGGCGGCGAGTGCGCGCGCCGCGCGGCGAACCGTCACGGGTTGGTGTTCGCGCCGGTGGGGCACACGGGCGCGCCGGAGGTCGCGCCGGTACGGACCATGCGCGGCTTGCCGAGCAGCGGATCGGCCGGATCGTAGGCGGGATTGGGCGCCTTGAACGCGGCAAGGTAGGCCACCAGCGCGTCGATATCCTGGGCGCCGCCCAGCAGATTGGTGCCATTCAGGAAGGTGGAGTAGCCGTCCCCGCCGGTCGCCATGAAGTTGTTCACCGTCACGCGATAGGGTTTGGACGGGTCGGACACGACGCCATTGGCATCCACGAGCGTATCGACCACGCCGCCCGTGGTGAGGGTCACGTTGCTGATGCGCGCGTCGCAGGCCTTGCTGCCGTCCCAGGTGTACTTGAAGCCGGCCGAGGGAATCATGATGCGCGTGGTGCTGGCGCCCTGGCCGCGGCAGCCCGCGAACTGCTGCTCGAGGACGTTCTTGATGTCCTGCGCGGTGAGCGTCATCGTCACCAGGCTGTTGCCGAACGGTTGCACGGTGAACGCTTCGCCGTAGGTGATGTTGCCGTTGCCTTCGCCGGCGGGGCTGGAGGCAAAGGTGAAGCCGGGGTTGCGCACGCCGCCGCGGTTCATCAACGCGAACACCGCGCCGCCGAAGGTCGCCGGTGCCGTGGCCGCGAGCTGCGCGTCCGCGATGAGATCGCCAGCCGGCATGTTGCACGCTGCGTCGAAGGCATTCGAGTTGGTGAGGTCGGTCGTGATGGAGCCAATGACCTCGTTCGCCAGGGGCGAGACGAGTGCGCTGTATCCCAGCACGATGTTCTGCACCGCCGGATCGAACGGCACGGTGTTGCGGTTCACCAGCCGGTTGGTCGGGCTCACCTCGATGATGTCTCGCGTGGCCGGATCGATCTTGACGTCGACGTCGGTAAGCACCCGCCCGAAGGCGCTCGCGCTGGTGACAGGAACGAGGCGGCCGGCGGCATTCGGCAGACCGGTAGGGCGCGGCTGGCTGCCGGCGGCGGAGACGTCCACGGTGTTGGCCGAGCAGTTGTACGCGGCGTGGGTGTGACCGCTGATCACCAGGTCGACCGCATCGTTCAGCCGGCTGACGATCGATGCGATGTCGGAGTTGGCGAGGTTGCCGTCGCAGCCATTGATATCGGACACCGTGGCGCCGCTCTGGAAGCCGCCCTGGTGGACCAGTACGACGATCGCTTCGATGCCCTGTGCTCGCAGTCGCGGGACCAGGGCGTTGACGGTGTCCGCCTCGTCGCGGAACTCGAGCCCGGCGACGCCGGTGGGCGTGACGATGGTCGGGGTCGCCTTGAGCGTCATGCCGATGAACGCGACGCGCACGCCGTTGAACGACTTCACCCCGAACGCAGGAAGCAGCGTGCGGCCCGTGGCGGTGGCGTAGACGTTGGCCGAGAGCCAGCGAAACTTCGCGCCCTCGAACGGCACGGGCGTGCCAACCTGCGTGCCCTTGCAGCTATTGGGTTCGATGTTGGCCGGATCAGCGGGGTTGTTGGGAACGGGAAGCGGACTCTTCAGCTTGCAGCCGCCGTTCTGCAGCCGCAGCAGTTCGGCCGAACCCTTGTCGAACTCGTGGTTGCCCACCGCGTTGAACTCGAGGCCGATACGGTTCAGCGTCTCGATCGCGGGCTCGTCGAAGAACAACGCCGAGATCAGCGGCGTCGCACCGATGAAGTCGCCGGCGCCGACGACCACGTTGAGCGGATTCTGCGCCTTGAGCTGGGCGACGAAACCGGCGAGGTACTCCGCGCCGCCCACCGGCGGGCGCTGCGCCTGTGGCACCAGCGTGTTCTGCCCGAACGTCCCCGGCGATTGCAGGTTGCCGTGGTAATCGTTGAAGCCGATGATCTTCACCGTGAACGGCGGCTTGGGCTGCGCCTGCGCGGCGGCCTCGGGTGCGGGCACGACGGCGAGCAGGGCCGCGGCGCATGCGGCGGCTAGCGATAGCGGGCGGAGCTTGAGCATTGAAGTCCCCTGTTGCGTAAGCGATTTCGCGCGACTTATCGCGGGTGGTCGTTGAGGGAGCAGGACCGGGTCAGGCGCGACGCCGCGCGGCAGCGCCGAGCAGCAGCAGGCCACCGAGGAGAACGGCCCATGTCGCGGGTTCCGGGATCGCCGTGACCTGCAGACCGCCGTTGGTGGCTTGCAGCATCGGATCGTTCGGCACGGTCAGGAACCCGGTCACCACGTAAGCGCCCGGCGCAAGGGCGAGCACAAGGCGGCTGAAATCGCCGGGCCTGGCGAACGCCGCGTCGAAGTCCGCTTCGAAAGCGGTAGAGCCGGCGGGAACGACGGTCGTCGGATACGCTGTGCCATTGACCCGCACGCTGAACTGGTCTCCGGCGTTGCTGGCGTCGACCACCCGCAGCGTGCCAGGCGTGGTGAGCGTGAACGCGAACGACAGCGGGCTGCCGAGACCGCCGTAGGTGCCGTCGTCGAACCACTGCAGCACGTCGGGCGGCGGCGCGCCGAACAGATCGTCGACCGAGAAGTTGTACCACTGACCGAAGCCGGCATTGACGAGCGTCGCCTGCGCGGCCGGGACTACGCCGAAAACAAGCGCCGCGGTGGCGAGTAGGACGCGAAGCGTCTTGGACATTCGAGCATTCCCCCTGGATGCGGCGCCCACGGGAAGCCGAGAGCGCCGAAGCGGAGTGTCGATGCCGGACGTGTGCCGCATCTACCCCGGTGCAGTGACAGTTTCCGAGGTACGGGTAGTCCGTTCGGACCGGGGGGGCGTTTCGCTCCTCGGCCCGAACGCCGCTACTTCAAGCCCATGCAGTTGGCGTAGTAGGTCACCGTAGCAGGCCAGTCGGAAAAGATGCCCAGGATGCGGACGTCCTTCGCGAGCACGTCCAGCGCCTTGTACATGTCACTGTCCTTCTTCACCGCTTGCCCCTTCGGATCGAACTGGTAGTAGAAGCCGGCTGTTGCCGCGCCGCGGCGCAGGTCGGAGCGCTCGAACGTCCAGGCGATGATGTCGAAGCCGACACTCTTGATGTCCCTCGCGTATTGCGACGGGATCACCTTGTCGCCGGCCACGTCGAGCAGCGCGAACATCGGCGGGGCGAAGATCTGCACGCCCTCCTTGCGCAGCGCCTTCAGCTGTTCGAGCGAGAGGCGGGGAACCGCCGGGGGATTGATGCTGTCGAGATACACCGCCTGGCGACCGAAGCGCGGCTCGTTCTTCACCCAGTAGATCACGTCCGCCGGGTTGAACGACTGCGCCCAGACGCGGCGCGGGGACACGCCGGCATGCTTGAACTCGTCGATCATCGCCTGCGCGTACTGCTCCTGCCCGCCGAACACCTCGGCGAGCCGCACGGGGTTGCCGCTCTTCAGTTCCGGCGTGTGCTTCGCGCCCAGCTTCTCGTTCAGCTCGATGCTCTCGCGCAGCGTGAGCAGCGTGCCGCGGCCGGTGTAGAGATCGGTGCGCCACGATGCGGTGCCGCCGAGATAGCCCTGCGGCGTCGTCGCGGCCGGGTTGGCAGCGTCCATCTTCCCGGTCAGCGTCTTGAACTCCGCGAGCGAGAGATCGCTGGCGCAGCAACGCGGCGCCGGGTTCGCCGGCACCGGGCCGGTCCATGGCACGGAGCACTTATCGTTGAGGTCGGTGGCGACGATGTTGGTCGTCGTGTGCAGGTCGCATTCATCGTGGCGGCAGACCAGCGTGCCGTCCTTGGTGAAGGTGACATCGCACTCGACGATGCCCGCGCCCTGCCGCGCCCCGGCCTCGTACGATTCCTTGGTGTGCTCCGGGAACTGCAGCGCCGCACCGCGGTGCGCGATGGAGAAATCGGTCTGGTAGAAGGGCCCCGCCTTGCACTGCATCAGCCGGTTCTTGAGACGGCCCTCGTCCATGCCATCTACCAGATAGAACGGCCGATCGCCGAGTTGCGCCGGATTGCCGCGGTGCCGGTCGCGAACCTCGTGATGACGCCCGCGGTCGTCGTCGCGGTCGTTGTCGCGATCGGCCGAGGCCAGGGGGGCGAAGCTCGAGATCACGGCGAATGCGGTCGACAGCACGACCGCGCGTAGGGCATGTCGCATGGACACCTCCTCCTGTGGACGGGGCACGGCCGAGCGAAGGACCGCGTGCGGAAACGGTATGCCGGTGACATGAACGCCCGATGGCGTACGGATGAACTTTGTGTAACGGCAGACCGGACCTGTCGGATGGCCCTCGACGCGTCAGCCAACCTTTCGGACTACTGGCGGACCAGGATGGAAGCTGTCCTCGGGTAACACATGCGAGATGGCGTTCGCTAAAGTCTGTATCGACCGACGGCGTGGATGATCCACGACGAAGCCAGCATGCACTCGGTTGGATCGCGTCGGTGCACCAGAGCCTCGACGCGCTGCACGTTCGCGTGCGTCATCGCTACGCGGTTCGGCGCGGGGTCGTGTGTGCCGCCCGATCAGGTCTGCGACCAGTTGAGTGCACCTATCTGCATGAGCTTCAGGCTGTGGCGTTCGACGCCGCGCGCGAGCGGCAGCGCGGCGACGAGGTCGTTGAAGAGCTGTTCGCACTCGTCGCGCATCTCCGCCAGCTCGACGGCGACCGAGGGCGCGTCCGACGGCCGAACCCGGATCACCACCTGCCCGTAGTCGCTTTCCTGCAACAGGGCTTCGAGGTGGCCTGATTACGCCGCTTCCAGCCGCTGCCACGGATCCGTGCGGCCGTCGATGCCGCGCAACTGGGCATCGGTGATGGGGCGCACGCCCTCCACGTAGACCGCGAGCAGCAGGTCTTCCTTGGCGGTGAAGTGGTATTTGAGCGAACCGGGCAGCATGTCCACGGCGCGCACGATGTCGCGCGTGGCGCGGCGCGGGCGGTCATGAGGGCGGCGGATCGGGACAAATGAACAAACGCCCGTTTTGAAACATGCGCTCCCGCCCGAGTCAACGCGGGTCCGTACCCGCCCGGACCGACGTCATGGTCTGACGTCCATCAAGGAGCCGGACCGGAAGCGAACCCACAATGAAACGCAGGGACGGAATATGAAGATCTCAAGTGTGGTCGCATGGCTGGTGGCGGGTGCGGTCGGCATCGCCGGCGCCGCCGTCTACAAGTGGGTCGACGAGCGAGGCGTCACCCATTACTCCGAATCTCCGCCGCGCGGGCGTGCGTCGCAGCGGATCGAGGATGCGCCACGCGTCCCGTCACCGCGACCCTCACCCGACGCCGTTCCGGGTCCGCCGACGCGGTTGCCTCCCGCCGCGCCGCCCGCAGGACGGTCTCCGCCCGTCGCGCCGGGCGACGTCGAAGCTCGCCGCGCTCCGCCGTTGGCCGGGCGCTACGTCGCAACCGAGCGGACGTGGACGCACTACGTCATGGACGGCGACATCCTCGCCGGCCGGATCGGACTGACCGTCGTCGGCGCGCCGACGCTCGAAGGACGTATCTGGATCCGCGTGGAGTTCATGGTGCCGATGATCAACACGCGTGACTCGGCCATGCTCTCCAATCCGAGCCCGCCGATGCAGACCGTTCTCGTCCCCGAGCGGAGCCTGCTCCCCTTGCATGCGGGCGAGCGGGTGACCGTCGAGTCGCCGGCCCTGCAGCACCTTCGATGCGTTGCCTATCCGGCGGCAATCGAGGTGTTCCGTGACGAACGGGGGGGAGAGCCGCTCGAGGCGATTCCGCAGCGCATCTACGCGCGCATCGACGGCAGCAAGGTCCGTTCGGCCGCCGACCTCGCGGCCGCCCTCGCGCTTCGGCAGGACTGCGCCCCGTAGCCCGGGCTGCCCGCGGCTTGCGTGTGCCTCAGGTCTGCGACCAGTCCAGCTTGAACTCCAGCGGCGGCGCCTGCCACGCGGCCGCGGTGTCCAGCGCGGCCTCGGGGTCGGGCGCGGCCACCGCGAGACCGCGATGGCCCGCCCGGATCAGCCCGCTCGCGACCCCATGCTCGAACAGCGCGATCAGGCCGTCGTAATAGCCGTTGACGTTGACCATCACGCACGGCTTGCGGTGGATGCCGAGCTGCGACCAGGTGATCATCTCGCACAGCTCCTCGAACGTGCCGAAGCCGCCGGGCAGGGCGATGAAGCCGTCGGAGAGCTCCGCCATCCGCGCCTTGCGCTCGTGCATCGAGGAGACCACTTCCACCTCGACGCCGTCGCCGGTGTAGGCGCGCTCCTTGGTGAGCAACGCCTTCGGGATGATGCCGATCACGCGGCCCCCCGCCGCGCGCGCGGCGGAGGACACCGCGCCCATCAGCCCGGCCCGCCCGCCGCCGAACACCAGGGTCAGGCCGCGCGCGGCGATGGCGGCGCCCAGGCGCTCCGCGGCGGCGACGAAGGCAGGATCGTTGCCGGGATTCGCGCCGGCGAATACACAGAGGGAACGCATTGCGGGACTGGTCATCGGGGCGGGGGGGCCGGAGAACAAGGCGGGTTCGCGCACCGTCAGCCTTCGGCGTTCCCGTGCGGGCCCGTCGGGGCGCGCCCGGCACGAATGATCTGTATCGCGGGAAACTTCACCGGCTCGCCGCCCGCGGCGCGGGCCGGTTTCACGGCGCGCAGGAACGCGCGCATCTCCGCCACGACGTTGCGGCGCGCGTTCACCTCCTCCCAGATCTCGGCGTCGCCGACGCCCGTGTAGCGCTCGCCGTCCACGACGAGCTGCACCCGCTCCGGCTCCCAGTCGCCGCTGTAGCCGTAGTCGAAGTCGCGGTAGCGCGGCTGCGAGAAATACCCGAACGACCGCACGAAGTAGCGCCGGACGTGGGTCGGGTCGATGTCCGCCTCGTCGGAGGACCCGTACGGCACCCGGATCTCGAACACGGCGTTCGGCTTGGCGATGCGGTGGATCTCCTGCATGAAGGGTAGCGGGTGATTCAGGTGCTCGAGCAGATGGCTCGCGTGGAACGCCTCGAACGTGCCGTCGGGGAAGGGCAGCGGCGTGCTCGCGCAGGCGTCGAGGTCGGCGACCACGTCCACGCCGGGCAGGGGCTGCGAGTCCAGGTTCATCCAGCCCTCCATGGGTTTGCGCCCGCAGCCGAGGTTGAGGCGGGTCGCGGCAGGCGTGCCGCCGGTGCCGGGCTTGCCGACGTTCTTCAACAGATTCCGCAGCATGGTTCTCTTTCCAATGTTCGCGCTTCGCGTCAATCCGCGGCGATCGCCCGCCCGATTACCATGCGCTGGATGTCGCTCGCGCCCTCGTAGATCTGGCACACGCGCACGTCGCGATAGATGCGCTCTACCGGGAAATCGGCGACGTAGCCGTAGCCGCCGTGGATCTGGATCGCGTCCGAGCACACGCGCTCGGCCATCTCGGAGGCGAAGAGCTTCGCCATGGAGGCCTCCTTCAGGCAGGGGCGGCCGGCGTCGCGCAGGGTCGCGGCGTGCAGCACCATCTGGCGGGCGACCTCGATGCTCGTCGCCATGTCGGCGAGCCGGAAGCTGACCGCCTGGTGCTCGATGATTGGCTTCCCGAAGCTTTCGCGGCTCCGCGCATACCCGACCGCGGCCTCGAAGGCCGCGCGCGCCATGCCCACCGACTGAGCGGCGATGCCGATGCGCCCGCCCTCCAGGTTGGCGAGCGCGATGCGATAGCCCTCGCCCTCCGCGCCGAGCAGGTTCGCCGCCGGCACGCGGCAGCCGTCGAACGTGATCTGCGCGGTGTCCGAGGCGTGCTGGCCGAGCTTTTCCTCGATGCGCGAGACGATGTAGCCGGGCGTGCCGGTGGGCACGATGAACGCGCTGATGCCGCGCTTGCCCGCGTCGCGGTCGGTGACCGCGAAGACGATGGCCACGTCCGCGTGCTTGCCCGAGGTGATGAACTGCTTGGTGCCGTTCAGCACCCAGTGGTCGCCGTCGCGGCGCGCCGAGGTGCGGATCGCCGCGGCATCGGAACCCACGTGCGGCTCGGTGAGGCAGAACGCGCCGAGCATTTCGCCCCGCGCGAGCGGCACGAGCCAGCGCTCCCGCTGCGCGTCGGCGCCGTAGGCGAGGACAGGCCCGCACACGACGGAGTTCTGCACGCTGACGATGGTCGAGCAGGCGCCGTCGCCCGCCGCGATCTCCTCCAGCGCGAGCGCGAGCGACACGTGGTCGAGGCCCGCACCGCCCCAGCGCTCCGGCACGCACACGCCGTAGAGCCCCATCGCCGCGAGTCCGGCGAGTGCTTCGCGCGGGAAAGTCGCGTGGCGGTCCCATTCGGCCGCGTACGGCGCGAGGCGCTCGCGCGCGTACTCGCGCACGGCGTCGCGGATCATTTCCTGCTCGGTGGTGAGGATCATGCTGCGCGCTTGAGTTTGCGGTAGAGGGACGCGCCGTAGATGCCCGCGGGGACGATGAGCAGCCAGCTCGCGATGCGCTGCCAGGGCTCGATCTCGACGCCGGTGAGCACGATGTAGAGCTCGCCGAAGGCGAGCGACGCAAAGCCGAGCACCATGCCGTGCCAAAGCTCACGCCGGTTGGCGACCTTGGCCGCGACGTAGCCGCCCAGCACCGTGAACGCGAGCCCGAACGCCACCGAGAACACCTGGAAGGCGCCGGACGCGGCCAGCGCGTCGTCCATGTCCTCGGGCGCGATGCCCTGCGACGCGAGCACGATCCCGAGCACGAGCGTCACCGCCACGCTGCCGACAAGCGTTCCGAGCACATCGACGGCGAGCCCGGCCGCCACCGCCGCCAGCGTGGATCGCTGCGGGCCGCCGCCCGGGTCGGCGACCTTCGCGTCCGGCACGCGGTAGGGATTCGGCTCGTTCACGGATGCGGACCGGGGGTCAGGCGAGCTCCAGTCCCAACGCGGTCGCCTCGCCGCCGCCGATGCACAGGCTGGCGACGCCGCGCTTCAGTCCGTACTTTCGCAACGCGCCGATCAGCGTCACGACGATGCGCGCGCCGGAGGCGCCGATCGGGTGGCCGAGCGCGCAGGCGCCGCCGTGCACGTTCACCTTCTCGTGCGGCAGGCCGTGCTCCTTCATCGCCGCCATGGTGACCACCGCGAACGCCTCGTTGATCTCGAACAGATCGACGTCTTTCGACGTCCAGCCGGTCTTGTCGTACAGCTTGCGGATGGCGCCTACCGGCGCGGTGGTGAACAGACCCGGCGCCTGCGCGTGGGTGCTGTGCGCGACGATGGTGGCGAGCGGCTTCACGCCGAGCTTGTCCGCGGTGGAGCGGCGCATCAGCACCAGGGCCGCCGCGCCGTCGGAGATGGACGACGAGTTCGCCGCCGTCACCGTGCCGTCCTTGCGGAACGCCGGCTTGAGCGTGGGGATCTTCTCGAGGTTCGCCTTGAACGGCTGCTCGTCGGCCTCGATGAACTTCTCGTCCTTGCCGGCCTTGATCGCCATGGGCGCGATCTCCCAGGCGAACCAGCCCTGGCGGTTCGCCTGCTGCGCGCGCTCCAGCGAGGCGATGGCGAAGGCGTCCTGCGCTTCGCGCGTGAAGCCGAAGCTGCCCGCGCACTCCTCGGCGAAGGTGCCCATCAGGCGGCCCCGGTCGTAGGCATCCTCCAGGCCGTCGAGGAACATGTGGTCCATCACCTGCTGGTGACCCATGCGGTAGCCGGCGCGCGCCTTGGGCAGCAGGTAGGGCGCGTTGGTCATCGACTCCATGCCGCCGGCGACGGTGATCTCCGCCGAGCCGGCGAGCAGCAGGTCGTTGCAGAGCATCGCGGCCTTCATGCCCGAGCCGCACATCTTGGAAATGGTCGTGGCGCCGGCGGAGAGCGGCAGACCCGCGCCGAGCGCGGCCTGGCGCGCAGGGGCCTGGCCCTGGCCTGCCATCAGGCAGTTGCCGAAAATCACCTCCTCGACCTGATCCGGCTTCACGCCGGCGCGCTCGACGGCCGCGCGTATCGCCGCGGCGCCGAGCTCGGGCGCGGCGAAGCCCTTCAGCTCGCCGTTGAAGCCGCCCATGGGCGTGCGGGCGGCGGCGACGATGACGACGGGATCGTGGGTCATGGCGACCTCCTGGGAAAGGCGTTGGGCGAGTATAACGGCGCTACTCGGGCGGGAACTCGCCGATCAGGGCGCGCGCGCCTGCGGCGATCTCCTCCGGAAAGGCGCGCCCGCGGCGCGCGGCGGAGTCGATGCACACGACGGTGAACGCGCTGGTGGCGCACAGCACGCCGGTCTCGACGTTGTGGAGCTGGTGCGCGAACTTGAGCACCTTCTCGCGCACCTCGGTGACCACCGAGCGCACCACGATCACGTCTCCGGCGAGCAGCTCCCGCAGGTAGCGGATGTGCTGCTCCACCGCGGCCATGTGGAAGCTGCCGCTGCGCAGCAGCGACGGGGTGATGCCGATGCGGTTGTAGAGCTGCCAGCACGCTTCCTCGAAGAACTCGCCGTAGGCGCGCACGTTGACGTGGCCCATGTGGTCGCACTGCCAGCTGTGGACCGTGCCCCGCGCGGTCTCGAACGCCTCCGCCATCAGCGGGTCTCGGCGAAGAGCTCGCGCCCGATCAGCATGCGGCGGATCTCCGAGGTGCCCGCGCCGATCTCGTACAGCTTGGCGTCGCGCCAGAGGCGCCCGGTGGCGTACTCGTTGATATAGCCGTTCCCGCCCAGCGCCTGGATCGCCTCGCCGGCCATCCAGGTCGCCTTTTCGGCAGAGTAGAGGATGGCGCCGGCGGCGTCCTTGCGCAGCGCGCGCATGTCCTCCGCGGTGCGCGCCCGGTCGCACGCCTTGCCCACCGCGTAGACGTAGGCGCGCGAGGCCATCATGGTGGAGTACATGTCGGCGAGCTTGCCCTGCATGAGCTGGAACTCGCCGATCGACTGGCCGAACTGCTTGCGGTCGTGCACGTAGGGGATCACCACGTCCATGCACGCGGCCATGACGCCCAGCGGGCCGCCCGAGAGCACCGCGCGCTCGAAGTCGAGGCCGCTCATGAGCACATTGACGCCGCGGTTGAGCCCGCCGAGCACGTTCTCCTCCGGCACCTCGCAGTCGATGAACACCAGCTCGCAGGTGTTGGAGCCGCGCATGCCGAGCTTGTCCAGCTTCTGCGCGGTGGCGAAGCCCTTCATGCCTTTCTCGATCAGGAAGGCGGTGATGCCGCGCGGGCCGGCTGCGCCGTCGGTCTTGGCGTACACCACCAGCGTGTCCGCGTCGGGGCCGTTGGTGATCCACATCTTGTTGCCGTTGAGGACGAACCTGCCGTTCGCGTACTCGGCGCGCAGCTTCATCGACACCACGTCGGAGCCCGCGCCCGGCTCCGACATGGCCAGCGCGCCGACGTGCTCGCCGGACACCAGCTTCGGCAGGTATTTCCGCTTCTGCTCCGGCGTGCCGTTGCGGCGGATCTGGTTCACGCACAGGTTGGAGTGCGCCCCGTAGGAGAGTCCGACCGAGGCCGACGCGCGGCTGATCTCCTCCACGGCCACGATGTGCGCGAGATAGCCCATCAGCGTCCCGCCATACTCCTCCTCGACGGTGATGCCGAGCAGGCCCAGATCGCCGAGCTTGCGCCACAGGTCCATGGGAAACTCGTTGCTGCGGTCGATCTCCGCGGCGCGCGGAGCGATTTCGGCCTCGGCGAACGCGCGCACCGAGGCGCGCAGCATGTCGATGTCCTCGCCGAGGTCGAAGGCGAGCTGCGGAAAGTCGATCATCGGCACGCCCGATGCGGGCAGGTCGGCGGGGCGGTTCATGGGGCCTCCTCGGGCCGGGGCGGCGGCGCACGCCGGGCCGGCTAATCTGCGAAAATCGCGCGTCTGGCGCAGCAGTACAAGTTTAGCCCATCCCACCCGCCGGACCCGAACCGCGATGACCCCCGAGGAAATGCTCGACTACCCGGTGCGCGAAGCGCCGGCGCCCGGCACGACGCGCGAGATCGCGCCGGGCGTGCGCTGGCTGCGCATGCCGCTGCCGTTCGCGCTCGACCACATCAACCTGTGGCTGCTGGAGGACGACGACGGCTTCGCCATCGTCGACTGCGGCTACGCCTCGGCGGAGACCCGCACGCATTGGGACACGATCTTCGCGGGCGTCATCGCCGGCCGCCCGGTGCGGCGCGTGTTCGCCACCCACTGCCATCCCGACCACGTCGGCAACGCCGACTGGCTGTGCGAGCGGTCCGGTGCGGAGTTGTGGATGTCGCAGGCCGAGTACCTCACCGCTCATGCCTGGCGCGACGATGCCGCCGGCTTTACCAATGCCGGACTGGTGGCGTTCTTCCGCGAGAACGGCCTCGACCCCGAGCGTCTTGGCGGCATGCAGGAGCGCGGCAATTCCTACAAGCGCGGCGTGCCCGAGCTGCCGCGGCGCTACCACCGCATGATGGAAGGCGACCGCGTCGCCATCGGCGGCCGCGAGTGGCGCGCCATCGCCGGCTACGGCCACGCGCCAGAGCACATCAGCCTGTACTGCGCGCAGACCAATGTGCTCGTCTCCGGCGACATGCTGCTGCCGCGCATCTCGACCAACGTGGCGGTGTCCTCGGTGACGCCGGAAGCCGATCCGCTCGCGCTGTTCCTCGCCTCGATCGCCCGCTACGCCGCCGAGCTGCCCGCCGACGTGCTGGTGCTGCCCTCGCACGGGCTGCCGTTCCGCGGCGCGCGCGAGCGGGTCGCGCAGCTCGAGGCGCACCACGAGGCGCGCCTGGCGGAGCTCGAGGAGGCCTGCGCCGCGCCGAAGGCGGCGGCCGAGGTCATCGGCACGCTGTTCCGCCGCAAGCTCGACCTGCACCAGACCTTCTTCGCCATGGGCGAGACGCTCGCCCACCTCAACTATCTCGCCGGCCGCGGCCGGCTCGCGCGCGCCGTCGGGGAGGACGGCGTCGCGCGCTACGTCCGTCGATAAGGGAGAACAGCATGGCCGACGCGAAGCCCGCCCCGCAGTCCAAGGCGCCCGACCCGCAGGAAGTCGCGAAGATCCTCGGCGAGGTCGCCGCGAAGTCCTCCAACCTGCTCAACGACTGGGCGCAGAAGGCCGCGTCCAAGGATCTCGCGTTCAAGGACGAGTTCGGCATCGCGCGCGCGTTCATGGACATGTGGTCGAAGGTGCTCGAAAACCCGGCGCACGTCGCGCAGCTCTCGATGAACATGTACTTCGACTACCTGCGCCTGTGGCAGAGCTCCTGGCTGCGCATGCTCGGCCAGGAGTCCGCGCCGGTGGCGGCGCCGGCCAAGGGCGACAACCGCTTCCGCGACGACGAGTGGCAGAACAACTTCGTCTTCGATTACATCAAGCAGTCGTACCTCATCGCCGCGCGGCACATCCACGAGGGCGTGTCGCGGGTGGAGGGCCTGCCCGAGGATTCGAAGAAGAAGGTCGACTTCTTCACCCGGCAGTACGTGGACGCGCTGTCGCCGTCCAACTTCGCGATGACCAACCCGCAGGTGCTGCGCGAGACCGTCGCCACCGGCGGCACCAATCTCGTGAAGGGCCTCAAGAACCTGCTCGAGGACATCGAGGAGGGCGACGGGCAGCTGCGCATCAAGATGACCGACGCCGCGGCGTTCAAGGTCGGGCACAACGTGGCGACCACGCCCGGCAAGGTGGTGTTCCAGAACGAGCTGATGCAGCTCATCCAGTACACGCCGGCGACCGAGACCGTGTTCAAGCGGCCGCTTCTGATCGTGCCGCCGTGGATCAACAAGTTCTACATCCTCGACCTGCGCGAGAAGAACTCCTTCATCAGGTGGGCGGTGTCGCAGGGGCACACGGTGTTCGTGATCTCGTGGGTGAACCCCGACGCGCGCTACGCCGGCAAGACCTTCGAGGACTACATGTTCGAGGGCCCGCTCGCGGCGCTGGATGCCATCGGGGATGCGACCGGCGAGCGCGAGGTCAACATCATCGGCTACTGCCTCGGCGGGACGCTCACCGGCTCGACGCTCGCCTACATGGCCGCCAAGAAGGACAAGCGCATCAAGAGCGCGACGTTCTTCGTGTCGCTGCTCGACTTCTCCATTCCCGGCGAGCTCGGCGTGTTCATCGACGAGGGGCAGGTGGCGAACCTGGAGAAGCGCATGAACGAGCGCGGCTATCTCGAGGGCTCGGAGATGGCGGGCACGTTCAACATGCTGCGCGCCAACGACCTGGTGTGGTCGTTCGTGATCAACAACTACCTGATGGGCAAGGAGCCGTTCCCGTTCGATCTCCTGTACTGGAACTCCGACTCCACGCGCATGCCGGCGGCGATGCACAGCTTCTACCTGCGCAACATGTACATGCAGAACAAGCTGCGCGAGCCCGGAGGCATCACGCTGGGCGGCGTGCCGCTCGACCTTGCCAAGATCAAAGTGCCGGCGTACTTCATCTCGACGGTCGAGGACCACATCGCACCGTGGAAGTCCACCTACCGCGGCGCGAGCACGCTCGGTGGCGACGTGCGCTTCGTGCTCGGCGGCTCGGGTCACATCGCCGGCATCGTCAACCCGCCTGCGGCCGGCAAGTACGGCTACTGGACCAACGACGCAAGGCCCGAGGATCCCGAGGCCTGGCTGCAGGGCGCGCAGGCTCAACAGGGCTCGTGGTGGAACGACTGGCAGGCGTGGGTCGCGGCGCTCAACGCCGACCAGCGCGTGCCGGCGCGCACGCCCGGCGACGGCAAGCTCGCCGTCGTCGAGGATGCCCCGGGGTCGTACGTCTCGATCCGGCTGGACGGCGCGAAGGCCGGCGCCTGCCTGAAGGCCTGATTGCCGCGCGCC
>Ga0209254_10000064_pt1 | contig 61974 bp, 62 predicted proteins | sample FrelakmetDIP11DI_FD_187148 | JGI IMG/M metagenome (GOLD analysis project Ga0209254, IMG submission 187148) | Freshwater lake sediment microbial communities from the University of Notre Dame, USA, for methane emissions studies - DIP11 DI (SPAdes)... | ecosystem: Environmental > Aquatic >...
GATTACTTGAATCTTCTGCCCTTCCTGGAAAACTTGCAGATTGCTCAAGTAGGGATCCTGCAGAAACTGAATTATATATCGTCGAAGGAGATAGCGCCGGCGGAAGTGCAAAACAAGGACGAAATAGAGAATTTCAAGCGATATTACCATTAAGAGGAAAGATTTTAAATGTTGAGAAAGCACGTATGGATAAAATGTTACAAAACAACGAGATTCTTGCGTTAATTACTGCGATAGGTACTGGTATTGGTGAAGAGTTTGATATTCAAAAAGCTCGTTATCATAAAATAATAATTATGACAGATGCGGATGTAGACGGTGAACATATTAGAACACTTCTTCTAACGTTTTTCTATAGATATATGCGACGGCTTGTTGAAGAAGGTTATTTGTATATCGCTCAACCGCCACTTTATAAAATTTCCAAAGGAAAACAAATATATTACGCATATTCTGAACGAGCGAGAATGGAAAAAATAAAAGAAATTGGTGAAGCCGGAGTTGGTATACAACGCTATAAGGGTCTTGGAGAAATGAACCCGAATCAGCTATGGGAAACTACCATGGATCCTGAAAATAGAATGACTCTTCAGGTAAGAGTTGATGATGCCGTAGAAGCAGATGAACTATTTACTATTCTTATGGGTGAAAAAGTAGAACCTCGTCGTGAGTTTATCGAAGCTCATGCAAAAGAGGTGACCAATTTAGATATTTAGGGTGACATATTATGACTGATAAAGAACAACCCAAAAAAGAGTATATTCGATCAATCGAATCTGAGATGAAACGAGCATTCATAGATTACTCTATGAGTGTTATTATGAGTCGTGCCTTACCAGATGTGAGAGATGGCTTAAAGCCAGTTCATAGAAGAATTCTATATGCTATGAATGATATGGGCCTTGCAAGTAATAGAGCATATAAAAAATCTGCACGTGTCGTCGGAGAGGTGCTTGGTAAATATCATCCACATGGAGATCAATCGGTTTATGATAGTATAGTTCGTATGGCTCAAGATTTTTCACTTCGTTATCCACTTGTTGATGGGCAAGGCAACTGGGGTTCTGTTGATGGAGATAGTGCTGCAGCCATGCGTTATACAGAAGCACGCATGTCAAAAATTTCTAACTTAATGCTTCAGGATATAGAAAAAGAAACTGTGGAATGGACTGATAATTTTGATGGTAGTCTTAAAGAACCTGTTATGCTACCTGCGGTTTTACCAAACTTGCTAATAAATGGTGCATCTGGTATTGCAGTTGGTATGGCTACAAATATGCCGCCACATAATATCACAGAAGTCACAGATGGTATAATAAAAACGATTGACAACCCGGATATTAGCATTGTTGAATTAATGGATATTATCAAGGGTCCTGATTTTCCAACAGCCGGAATTATCTATGGCAAAGGAGGTATTTTACAAGCGTATTCTGAAGGAAAAGGGCTTATTCGAGTAAGAGCTAAAACACATTTCGAGGGAGAAGAAAAGAAACGCATTATTATAACAGAACTACCGTATATGGTTAACAAATCCAATCTTTTGAAAACTATTGCTGATCTGGTTAAAGATAAAAAAATAGAGGGTATTAGTGATCTTCGTGATGAAAGCGATAGAGAGGGCATGCGTGTTGTAATTGAGCTTAAACGTGATGTAATAGAAGATGTTGTCTTATCTCAGCTTTTCCAACATACTGAGATGCAGACTACTTTTGGGGTACTTAATCTTGCAATAGTTAATAGTGAACCAAAAATTCTAACACTTAAAGAAATGATTCAGTATTTTATTGAGTATCGTATTCTTATTATAACTCGTCGCACAACCTATGATCTTAAAAAAGCTCAAGAAAAAATGCATATCCTTGAAGGTTTCATGATTGCCCTTCAAAACATTGATGAAGTAATTAAGATAATACGTAGTTGTAAAACTGTTGATGAAGCAAAAAATAGTCTTATGAAACGTTTTAGTTTGTCTGAGATACAGGTTAAAGCAATTCTTGATATGCGTCTTCAAAAATTAACTGGTATGGAGATAGAAGCAGTTAAAATTGAGTATAATGAAACTAAAAAACTTATTGAGCACCTTGAATGGATTTTATCAGATAAACAACATATTCTTGATGAAATCAAAAAAGAACTTTTAGAAATTAAAGAAAAATTTGGTGATAAAAGGCGCACTGAGATAGTTGAAGGTGAAATAGATATTGAAATTGAGGATCTTATCCCTGTTCAAGATGTAGTTATAACAATTACAGAGACAGGTTATATAAAACGTATTCCCTGTGAAACATATAGAGTTCAGCATCGTGGTGGTAAAGGCTTAATTGGCATGGAAACCAAAGATGAAGATATAATAGTTGATTCTTTTGTTACAAGTACCCATGATTACATTATGTTTTTTACAAACCAGGGTAAAGTATTCTGGCTTAAAGGATATAAGATACCTGAGGGTAGTCGTCATGCTAAAGGTAAAGCAATAATAAATTTATTACCACGTTTAGAAGAAGGTGAATTCGTAGAAACAGCAATACCTATACATGAGTTTGATGATGAGCACTTCCTAGTTTTTATAACAAAAAACGGCATCATTAAAAAAACAGCACTTTCTGCATATAGTAACATACGAGTAAATGGCGTACGTGCAATTAATCTTGAAGAAGACGATGAACTCATAGAAACAAAACTATCAGATGGAAAACAAACAATTATGATAGCAACAGCAAACGGTCAAGCATGTAGATTTAATGAACAAGAAGCAAGACCAATGGGTCGTGTAACCCATGGAGTAATAGGTATAAGACTCAGAAAAGGTGACAGAGTAGTTTCAATGGCAGTGGTTGGCGAAGAAGGAAATCTTTTAACTATTACAGAAAACGGTTTTGGAAAGCGTTCACCTATTAGTGAATATCGTAAAACCCATCGTGGTAGTAAAGGAGTTAGAACAATTGTTACAAACAAGCGTAATGGTCAAGTAATCTATGTAAAAGAAGTCGTAGATGAAGATGAGATAATGCTTACAAGCAAAGAGGGAATGGTTGTAAGAATACCTGTTAAAGACTTACGAATACAAGGTCGTAGTACAATGGGAGTAAGAATTATGAGACTCAACGAGGGAGACAAAGTAGTTAGCGTAGCAAAAATGGTTGAAAAAGAAGAAGACGTATGTAATGTTGAAAACAAAGAAGAAAACTAATTTTTTATACATGTCTTTCTTTCAGAGGATGCCAATCAACATCAGTTATAAAGCAAAGAAAAGTAAATACCGGAAAGTTCTTGCTTTTCAACCAACCAAAAAAAAACTTAGGATATACTCGTGGCTTATTCCAATAATTATTGTTATAATAATTTTTTGTTTTACCAATCGATTTTACACAAAAAGATGTTTTTAGAATGGTATTATTCTGAATATCATTATCATGTGGTTTTAAATAGAGACTAAATCCAAATTTGTTTTCTTCCAGTATATTTTCATAAAAAATATTATAAGAGGATTTATTAGAAATTCTTATGCCTTCAGTGTTATGGCATATATAGTTTTTGTAAATCTTATTGTATTTGGATTAAGCCATAACTGTTATTCCTGCAATATTATTATAAACTTCATTATATCTAACAGCATTATTTGCTGATTTATAATCTAGACAAACTCCAAATATCATATTTGAGGCATTAATATATCGTATAGTACAATTATTAGAATAGAATAAAATTATTTCACCATAAGTATCTATAGAGGTAACATTTTCTACTAAACATTTATTACAAAAATATAAAAGAATTGGGAAATCAACTTTTGTAAAAAAGTTATTATTAATTGTTGCATTTGAACAATTCACAAGAATTATTTGTCCTGCATCATTAGGTACAATAAAATTACTTTTATTTTTAATATAATATAGAGGTTTACCATTTACAGTATTATTTTCAGTTATATATAAAACACTTTTAATTGTAAAAGAATCTTTTGTATGTATATAGTTTCCAACTAGTATACTATCATTTATAAAATCGTTATTACAAACAATAATATTATATGCTGTATCTATTACACAGATTCCAAGATTATTTCACATTATAATATTATTTTCAATAGTTGCATGTGATTAATTAATAAAAACACCAGAGTTATCCTAAGAAATATTTTCATCTAATCCATTTATTATTGAAAAATTTTTAATTATTAAATTGTCTGAATTAACTATGATTGTACTCTTTAAGTTTAGAATATCATCTATAATTGTATTATTTTTATTCTCCCCCAACAAGAGTAATTTTCTTTTTTATTATAATATTTTCATAATAAACGCCGTTTCTAACAAAAATTGCATCTCCAGGATTAACATTATTTATACCGAGTTGGATAGAAGAATAATCATCTGGTATTATACTATCTGGTAAAATTGATTGTACTAATCCATTTTTTTATTATCTATTTGTAAACTATTTATGTTTAAGGAAGACAATAAAATTAAGCAGCTTAGAAAAAGACTTAATTTAAAAATTTTCAATTTGAATTTTATAATTTATTATAAGAAAAATATATATTTAAGTATTTTGTTAAAAATATAACAATATCTAATTTTTTGAAATTATAACAGATAAATATTTTATAAATAAAGAATAGTAAAAATATTTATATTTGAAACAGATTTAATATATTTATTAAGTTTTTAAAATAGGGGGAAAACAAATATGAAAAAAATCATAAACTTTTTGGTAGTGGCACTTTTAATAATAAGTGGAATTGGGGCTGTTGCAACAAACAATCAAGAAACAAATAATGAAATTATAAAAACCTCATCTGAAATAAAGTTCTCAAAATTTGAAATAAAAGAAACAAATGAAGGATACAATCAGATAGAGATGAGTGATGTATCAACTTTTTTAATGGAACCTGGAAAACCTATGCTTCCAAAAGTTGTAAAAACTTTTGAGTTACCTTTTGGTGTTAAAAATGTTAAAGTGGAAGTAAATGTATTTAACATTGATGAAAATTCAGTCATAAAAGATATACAACCCTCTCCAAGAATGTTACCCATGATCGCAACTGAACAAACAAGATCTGTAAAACAAGAAAAAGATTTAGTAATATACAGCAGTAACGACCCTTATCCTTCTGATTGGTATAAATACAGTATTCGCTCTGGTTTAAATAGTGAAAACAAAAGAGTGACTTATGTAATTGTTCATATTTATCCTATAAAGTATATTCCAAATCAAGGAAAATTGCTTATCGCTGAGAGTAGTAATATTAATGTTAATTATGAAAAAATAGTCGAAACTAAAACAGATATAATATCAACATATGATCTTGTAATTATCACGCCTTCAAAGTTTGCAAATGAGTTAGAAAGACTAGAGACTCATAAAAATGATGTCGGTGTTAATACCTTTATTAAAACAACTGAAGAAATATATGAAAATTATGATGGTACCGATAAACCGGAACAAATTAAATATTTTATAAAAGATGCAATTGAAACATATGATATAAAGTATGTTCTACTAGTAGGCGGTTTGAAATCACAGGTTTATGCTAAACCAAGAGATGATACTAATCAAGGAAGCACAGGTTGGTATCTACCAGTACGTTATACAAATTTATATGATAAACCAAAATACCCTCTTTCTGCAGAAGATGAAATATTCGATCCTGGTGTGATAAGTGATTTATATTATGCAGATATCTACGATGGAGAAGGTGATTTTTCAAGTTGGGATACAAATAATGATGGCATTTTTGCTGCTTGGGGTCATCCTAATCAAAATATTGAAAATGATACAGATATCGATATGGTTCCAGATGTATGTGTAGGTCGTTTAGCATGCACAAGCTTAAAAGAAGTAAAAACAGTAATTGATAAAATCATAAAATATGAAACTAGTCCTATAAAAGAATCAGACTGGTTTAATAAAATGACTGTTATATCAGGTGATGGATTTATAGATCAGGTAGATATGAATTTCCAATGGGATACAACAGGACTAGCAAATGGAGATTATACAATTTATGCACAAAGCATAAATAACGAAGGCGAAGAAGGAGTAATAGATACAATTCAGATTCAAATCGATAAAACAAAAGGAACAAATATTACTTTCAATCATGACGATCATCTTTTAATCCCCAACTTCCCAAAGTATCCAGCACCACCAATTACAGAAATTGTTTCAATTTCACCAGGTAATATATTAGGTAAAACAGATTATATGAGAACACCTGGTGAAAATGAAGCGTATAATAATAATTTTAATCCATGGGCAAACATAAGTTATGTAAACGGTATACTCACAATACGTGGAAAATCATATGACCCAAAACCATATGGATATTTAACAGACGTACATGTTTGGATAAAAGATCAAAATGAAAATATAATATTTTCAGACTGGCGATATGACTTAGAAATGTACTACGAAGGTGAATGGACGACTGGTGAAAAAGTCTTATATAATCGTGGAGGAGCATTATATTACATGGATGGTTTTGAAAAAGAAATAGCATGGACTTCAAATGGTTTGTATAGCGATCAAAAGAGTATTATAAATGTTTTAAACAAAGGTAGTGGTTTTTTATTCATGTCAGGTCATGGAAGCCCTAATTCTTGGGGTGATCAATATCCTGGGATACCCGGTAACCGTGGACATGGAAGTGCAGGAAGTTTAACTGTTACAAATTTAAAACCTTGGGCACCATTTTTTAAATTTCCATTATACCCTGTTGATAGTTTAAATAATGGTGAAAAACTACCAGTAGCTATAATAGGTGGATGTCATAACAGCCAGTTTAATGTATCAATGATACCTGGTTTATACCAAGGATTACTATTTATTTTCCCATCTTTACCGGATAACTACTTATGGTGTCATGGAACACCTGTTCCTGAATGTATGAGTTGGAGACTTATAAGTAGCTCAAAAGGTGGTGCAATTGCCTCAATTGGAAACACTGGCCTTGGATACGGTATGCCTGGAAAAGTGTTAACAATTGGTGGCGGAGACGGCTGGATTACTATAGAATTTTTCAGACAATATGGTGAACATAATCAAATTGTTTTAGGACAATCTCATTCTCTATCAATTACAGAATATATAAAAACATTTGATATGACTGATCTTGAAGCAGGTCATCCTAAATCAGTACAACAATGGGTATTACTAGGTGATCCAAGTCTTCAAATTGGTGGTTATTAGAAAAAACCACTTCTCCACACTTTTTTTATTTTTTTTAAAATTAGAATTTATAATATTCCTGAAAAATTATCTATACTATATTCCATTGAACAGATTTTTTAAGATAAATTGTTAAATACTTTTACATTATTTTAAAGATATATGGGAATTGAGCAAATCAAAGTTGGTTTTGATAACTTTAGCTATATTATATATGATTTAATAAGTAAAGAATCAGCTATTGTTGATCCAAGTATTAATATAACTAAACAAATTGATTTTTTAAAAGTAAAAAAACTTGATTTAAAATATATTATTAATACTCATCATCATAGAGACCATACACTTAAGAACGATAAAATCAAAGAGATTTATCCAGATGCAAAAATAATAATCTCAGAGGTATTTTTAAGAAAATTGGATATTAACTCTAAGATTTATGTGTATGAAGCTTTTGAATTAGAAATAGGTAGTATGCGTCTTAAGTTCTTATTAACACCAGGACATACACCAGATGGTTTATGTATAATAGTTGATGATAAAGCAATTATAACAGGTGATACACTTTTTATTGATAATTGCGGCAGGGCAGATACACCTGGTGGAAATATATATGATTTGTTTAATAGCTTACAGAAGATAAAAAAATTATCAGATGATATAATAGTTTATCCGGGTCATGATTATGGACCTAAGTTTTTTGATAAACTTGGTAATCAGAAAAAAACAAATAAAACATTACTAGCTAGAAACCTGGACGAATTTTCAAAAATACCTTAATATAAAGATTAATAAAAATATTTTTAGGGATTAAAATCCTTAAAGTCGGTTTATTTATGTTTAATTTAAATACCCTTCATTTGCAGGCTCGTATGGATCAAACGCTGGATCACCAAATAAAATATATTCTAGTTGACAGGTATATTTCTTCTCCATACAGAGCTGTTCTTCCTCTGTATTTAAGCTTTTTATGTTATCTGCCCAAAACTGCATATCTTCTATCGTCTGAATATCAAGAGATAGAGGTGGTGTCCAGAAGAATGTTGTACTAGCATCCTCCATATACCAGTTACGTGCATTTCTAAATGCTAATCCAACTGTTGCATCATTTTCTCCAAGTTCATTGAAGAAATCTCCAGCGATTAACCCAGTGAAATGTAAACTCTGTAGACTTGGGTTAGCTGTGGTCTTAATGTATTCAGATATACCAAGTCCAACTGGATCTTTTCGTGCATCAAGGTACCCAGGTCCAGGAGATCCTCGGGAAGAGGCTAAATATGTATTTATTCCTGAGCGTATAAATGTTTGACCAGCTAGACTTTTCACATAGAACCCATCGATACGACCCATGTAACAACTTTCTACTAGCATAACACCAGGACCCATCTCCATGTTGTCGATGTAACGAACATTATAACTCCCATGGTTTCCTATCCCACATCCAAAAATTGGTGGGATGTTTGTTGCAAATAAAAAGCGGTTGAGAATCTGCCCTAAAAACAATGGACGGAATCCTATAGCATTAAGCTGTACATCTGAATGGCCAAAACCCATTGGTTGTCCATGCCCAAATGAGAAAATAAAATTGCTATTTAACATGTCTTGTTCTCCATGAATCTCTTGACCTAGCTTATTTTCTCCAGCAATGAGGTTGATGTGGGTTTTAGGGAAAAGTAAAAAGTTGAGTAAACCTAATCGTTTCATAGATTTAAGGACACCTGAATCGATACCAGTTCGCATAGAGTAGACGGTCTCTGTTCCATAAACTTTAAAATTTCCGGTTGTCATCGCATCTTGAATCATAAGGTTTTCAAAATGTGCTTCGCCAGTCGGCCATTTGAATGGAAGTTCATGAGCATTAAGGATGTTTTTCCGTACCCAGTCAATACCAGTGAGTCGTTGGAAATCAGTACCACTACCAGTTTGAACAAGAGCGCTTCTCATCCAACTATCTTTGTTTTCCATACTATCTAATACATTATAGTAGAATATAGTACGTGCGATGAGTGCACTTGCATCCTGTGCATCCCAACCGGTAATTCGACCAACAATGTTTTCCTGATTGGGATAATAGTTATCATAATTATCTCCTTCACTATTTTTTGAGATGAATTTATCTTGTGGATGATTGTTTTGTAGAATATCATTTCGCGGGTAAGGATCTACATTTCCATAGAGAAAATCAGAAGCTACATCCCAACCGTATTTCACCGTATTTGCATCAGGAGTATCATAGTAATAATAATGCGGAACCATTTCTGCACCTCCCATGATACAGATATTAATAGGTTGTTCATCAAAATGCTGTTTCATCAAAAGTAAATTCTGCAAATCATGTTCTCCTTTAAAATCGTTGATTCCCACGATTTTCGCAAGAATGAAGTTTATTGACTCATGGATTTTGAACGTATTTTCATTTGACAGATTAATCAAGGTAGGGTTACATCCCGGCCAGACCATTCCTGCATTACCTTTATTTAACGAAGGAAAGAGCGCCTCATCAGCAACAAATGCCCATTCCGGTTTTGCATATATAATCCCTTTATGATATGCAGTTAAATAAGGAGCCATTGAGGAGAGTTTCTTCATAGATGGTTCAAGCGGACTATTAAGTTCTTCAATTACAGTTTTAATCTCATACTCTGCAGATTTTTGGGTGAGAACTTTTGCAGAAACCTGATACCCAAATTCTTCACCACCATAGTTATAGATGATAGTTTCCCAGTGGATACGGTCTTCAAGAATACCACCAGTTTCTTCATTACGTTCAGGAAGACCCCCCGTAGTAAACACATATGCCCAGGTGCCTTCGTTCCCTGGACCCAAAAATGAGGTTTGTAAAGTACTTCCTGTTTTATCAACATCCTCATCGATGATATGGCGGATGTCCATTTTCACCCGAGCGTACTTATAATCTGGAAGATCAAAGAGATGAAACCTCAGCATTGGTTTCTTTCCCGTGATTTGTCCAAGTGCTATACTAACAACATGAGAAAGAGTAAAAGAACCTGAACTCACCTTACTTGAATAGGTTTCAATACTTGTTTGATTAAGGACAGTTGGTTCAATAACATCATGAGGGTTAGTTAAGGTAATGTAGTCGACCGTTTTAAATTTCTCTGTTACCAAACAAAAGGTAGCATTCACGATATCTTCTACTGTTTCAAAGGTTAATGTATTCTTATAACCTTTTAAATTTCCACAGACAATCGATTTCCTTACACCGAGATCTTCAAGAACCTCACGAACCTCATCATCTATTTCATCAGTAACAATTACGGGGATACTTAGATAAGAAGCAAGAGGGGTTGCAACAACTCCTTGATTGTATCCTTCTTGGCTTGCTTCGATTAATAAGACTCCTTCACTATGATCCCAGTATTTTTTTGCTAGGTCTAAGGAAATATTCTTCAGGTTGGTTTGTGGTTGAATAAACAGATAAGTATCAATATTTAGTTGTTCTTCAGCAACACGTGTTACAGTTTTTGCTGGCTTATCATAATTCCATACAAACAAAGGCTTTACCATTTGATTTCCATCTGAATCATAATGAATCGCTAATGGTGTGGCAATCAACGCGTAAAAAGGATTTGTATCAGCAACTTTTATTGCATCAGGTTGTGTTTTCATGGTGCTACTTATGCTAAAAAATTCTTCGATACTTACGGGATTGATTGTTTCTTTTAAATCTGCTGGATTCCAGAAGTAAATTCCAATAATGGCTATTAGTAATATAACTATACCTAAAATAATAATTATTTTGTCGTTTTTTTTCATTATTTTTATCCCCCGTTTAAGATTTATCTTAGTATAAGAGTATATTTAATGGAAAACATTAACATTATTCTATATAATGTTTTCTATTTAAATGTATCTTAATTATATAAAATATAATATTTAGTAAAAATGAACAATACATTTAATAATAAAATATTTTATTACCCAAAACTCATAGGAGAAAAAAAATGACAGATATTGAGATGTCAAAACAACTACAAGATCAGATAAATAGATTACAACAGATGAGAATGCAACTACAGATGTTAATGCAACAAAGGCAACAGGTAGATTTAAGACTAAGAGAAATAGAGGAAGCAACAACAGAACTAGAAAAAACAGACGACAAAACTGCGGTTTACAAAAGTATAGGTTCACTTCTTATAAAAACAAAAGGAAAAAACGATGTTTTAAAAGAATTAAAAGAAAATAAGGAGTCACTTGAACTTAGGAAAAGCACCCTTGAAAAACAAGAAGGTAGAACAAAAGAAAAACTAAATGAACTGCAAAGCAAAGTTCAAAATTCTTTAAACGGTTCTGAATCAACAGAAGAAAATTAAATTTTAAGTAAATCTACTTTAGGATTGTGATAATATAGATATTTCAGATGAAAATAAAAAAACACCTTTAAGATTTAAGGAAAAAGCAAGTATTTTATTTAAAATTATTTTCATAATTGGAGTAGTTTTGATTAGCATCTCTGCCCTTTTACTAGTAATATCAACAGCAGAAAACGGATATATGGTTTTTTCAGAAATTTTCTTGTCGTTATCAATAATTTTACTAGCCTTTTCATTTATAATATATTTTTTAAAAAGACAATTTGAAAAACTTACAATCATCGCCGATGAAATAGAAAAAAGTGATTATGAAAATGAAGATTTCAAAGAAAATGATACTTAAAAAATTATAGATTATTCAATTTATTTTCCATATCTTCTTTGTCTTTTTTGTACTGTTCTAATTGCTTGTAAAAAATCTCTTTTTTGAAAAGCAGGCCAGTAAACATCAGAAAAATATAGTTCTGAATAAGCTAGTTGCCATAATAAAAAATTTGATATTCTTTCTTCACCTGACGTCCTAAGTATAATATCTGGATCGGGCAAGTCTTTTGTATAAAGATATTTTGAAACAGTAGACTCTTTTATTTCTTCGATTTTTAGTTTGTCTTCTTTTACATCTCGTGCTATTTTTTGTATAGCTTGTATTATTTCTTCACGACCACCATAAGCAAGTGCTATGTTAAAAGAATATTTATCATAATCCTCAGTTTGCTTCATTATTTTTTTTGCTGATTCCGCTATTTCATTTGGTAGTGAATCAACATGACCAATTATTCTAACCCGTACTTGATTCTTATGTATCCTTGAGTCTTTTGAAGCTTTGTCTAGTTCTTGTTTACATAGGTTCATAAGTGTTTGTACCTCATCTGTACTTCTATTAAAATTTTCTGTTGAAAAAGCATAAATTGTTAGGTTTTTTATTCCTAGCTCAAAACACCATTCTAGTACTTCTACTATTTTTTCTTTTCCTATTTGATGCCCTGCTTCCGGTCTAAAGCCTAAATCCTTTGCAAAACGCCTGTTACCATCCATTATTATTGCTACATGCTTTGGCACAGGGCTTTGTTTAGTTTCTTCTAGAAGTTTTAAATCTTTGAAATCACTTAATTTTTTTATAATTAGATTGTATGCATCTGAACTATATATCATTGAACTTATTTTTCTAAATGTATTACTTTTTATTGCATATTCTTCCAAGTCATTGATTTTTTTGCCAGCGAGGGCTTTCAGCGTTGGTTTTCTTCGTGAAATCTTTTTACAACCCCAATTCTATGCTACAACATAATGATGATATTTAAAAATGTTTAAAAAAGTATATTATCTCTTAAAAAATTAAAAAAATTGTGAATATATAATGTATTTTTAAAGATGGAAAACTTATTTTTTGTTTTTATTTACAAATTTTTTGATTTCTTCTATATTTTCTATAATTAGCTCTGCTTTTCTAAGTCCAAATCTAAATGGGTATGCATCATTTTCATCTCTTTTTATTGCAATTACTGGATTGCCATTATAATCTTCAACTTCTACAACCATTTTATTATACCTCCTTACTAAAGTAGGTAGTTTTATTATATATTATATACTTTTCTTTTATTTTATATATTATATTAGTATGAAGTATTATATATTATTATGTATCATTTTTTTTGTTATCGATATAAAGTATTTTATGAATTAACAAAATATATATAATTGCTATTATCTCCGATTCCCTAAAAAATTTAGGTGATAAATCTGGGAAATATAAGATAGACATATATAAAAAACATTGCAATCGACCTTACTGACAAATATCCAGATTAGTTTTAACATGATGGTTTTTAACATAATAAACAAAAAGTTGATGAGTTTAATGATGTAAATAGCAAACTTCTTAGAAATCGTATCGAAGGATATATAACTCATTACCTTATTAACCAAAAAAGGAACCCAGAAAACTACCTGATTTTGAGTAACAACCCAAAATTTATTTTAATAGTTGTTTTTTCCATAATACTTGGAGGCTAGAAAAATCGATAAGATTGAAAAAGCAATAAAAGAACTTCAAAATGGTAAATTCATACTTATTTTTGATGATGATAAACGTGAAGGAGAAACAGATCTAGTAATAGCATCAGAATATACAACTCCTGAATCAATAAAGACTATGAGAAAAGATGGCGGTGGTTTAATATTTTTAATGACCTCTAAAGAAATCGCAGATAAATTAAAATTACCATTTCTTTCTGATATGTATTCTTGTATTAACGATAAATACCCTGTTTTAAAGGAACTAGTTCCAAATGATATACCATATGATTCTAAATCTTCGTTTTCACTATATATTAATCATCGTCAAACTTTTACAGGTATTACTGATATCGACCGTAGCCTTACAATGAAACAATTTGCAAATCTTACTAAAAAAGTCAAAAATTTAGATGACTACGTTGCAACAAAGATGTTTGGTAAAGAATTCCGTTCACCGGGACACATTCCAATTTGTGTCGCAGCAAACAATCTTTTAAATGAAAGAAAAGGACATACTGAACTAGTGATATCTATAATGAAAATGGCAGGATTACCACCTTCAGGTAGCGGCTGTGAAATGATGGGGAACAATGGCAGAGCATTGACGAAAGAATATGCAAAAAAATACGCAGATCATAATAATCTTGTTTTTATTGAAGGAAAAGAAATAGTTGAGGCTTGGAAAAAATGGTCAAAGTAATGGCAACAGGAACCTTTGATATATTACATTTAGGCCATATCTATTTTTTAAAAGAAGCAAAAAAACTTGGTGATACCCTAGCTGTAGTTGTTGCAACTGATTCAACTGTTCGCAAACTAAAACATGAACCCGTAAACCCTGAGCAAATACGTCTAGATTTAATAAAAGAACTAAAAATCGTTGATGAAGCATATCTCGGCTATGAAAAAGATATATATGAAATATTAAAAGAAATCAAACCTGATATTATTACCTTAGGTTATGATCAAATACATGATAAAAAAACCATTGAAAAAGAACTTAAAAAAAGAAATATCAATGCAAAAGTAATAAGATTACAAGAATACCAAGGCGGAAGTGATCTAGAAGGGACTCGTAAAATTATAAGTAAAATTATCTCTGCCTATGAAATACAAAAAACAATTGAACGAATAGAAGGAAAAAATAGATGAAAAAAATTGGAATTGCAGATACAACATTTGCCAGATACAACATGGGAAAATCAGCAATAGATGAATTAAATTCTAATAATACTGGTTTTAAAATTATTCGCTATACGGTGCCAGGAATTAAAGATTTACCAGTTGCTTGTAAAAAACTTTTTGAAGAGCAAAATTGTGATATTATTATTGCTCTTGGAATGCCTGGTGCAAAACCTATCGATAAACAATGTGCTCATGAAGCAAGCACCGGCTTGATTAAAGTTCAGCTTTTATGTAATAAACATATCTTAGAAGTTTTTGTTTATGAAGACGAAGCAGAAGATGAAAAAACACTTTCGTGGCTTGCTGATAAGCGTACTCGTGAACATGCAATTAATTGTTTAGATTTATTGTTTAACCCTGAGAATCTTACTCGCAAAGCAGGTAAAGGGCTTCGTGAGGGATTCAAAGATGCAGGGCCTTTAAGGATGTGAAAAAAAATATGTTAAAAGAAGAAAAAATTAGAATTGGAGCTGCTGTATCAGAATTTAATTACGACATTACTATGATGATGCTGGAACAAGCAAAAGAGCACGCAAATTTTTTAGGTGCAGAAATCACTTATATTGTAAAAGTCCCAGGTGTTTTTGATATGGGGCTTGCAATTAAAAAACTACTCGAAAAAAAAGATATAGATGGCGTTATTGCTCTTGGTGCTGTTATTGAAGGTGAAACTGAGCATGATGATCTCGTGATTCAAAATGCTGCAAGAAAAATTGCTGATTTATCAGTTGAACATAATAAACCAGTCGGTCTTGGTATTTCTGGACCGGGAATGACTCGTCTGCAAGCAGAAGATCGTATTGAGCGTGCAAAAGCTGCAGTTGAAGCAGTTGTAAAACTTCATAGAAGACTTAAGTTTTAAAACATTTAATATTACTTTATTTTTCTTTATCAATCATTTTAAAAAGAGAGGGTAAATGTATAGTGTAAGAGCCATCCTTTTGAATAATAATTGGTTCTTTATCAAGTAGTCCTTTAATATCGATTTTATAACTACCAGGGCGTTCTATTCCAATTGTCTCAAGTCTTCTTTCCTGTTGAATTTCTGATTTAACTTCATCAATTCTTTTTTTACGATATTTTTCATCTGTTAAAATATCAACATTTCCTTTGTTATCAGGAATTATTTTCTCTTTTTTTTCAGATAAATGTTTCTCCATTGCTTTACGAATATCTTTTGGTTTAATGTTTACCCATTTACCTGATTTATCAACGATTTTTTCTCCTTCAGAACCCATAATCTCTATAAGAGTTTCATTAATGTCTTTACCGACTTCTTCAGTAATTTTCTGCCTTTGTTTTTCATCAAGCGGTTCCTTTGTAAAGAAAAATCTGTTACCACCACATTCAGGACAGCCTTTTAATAATTGGGAGGAACCCTCCTCAAATGTTTTCCCACATTTAAGACATTGATGAGGCATTTATCTTGCTCCACTACCTGAAATAATCTTAGTTTGAATCATATCACTATCTTTTTTAATCATCTTTAAAAGATTAGCAGGTCCAATAAGAGTCATACGGGGTCTTTTAGCCATACCAAAAATTTTCTGAATAAAAGAAGGTGCATCTTCCCCATATCCCTCCATTTCAACTCCAATAAAAGTATCATTTTCTATTTCCTTCATAGTTCGTTCAATAAGACCTGCTTGTTCTACTGGTGTAAGACCTTGTTCAAGCACAAGAATTTTACCATTTTTGACTTCTTTAATAATAAAATTTAATTTTTCTTCTGAGGTAAGACCATTGATTTTTTGTCTTGATATAAGATTGAAAGCTATATCTAAATCTTTTTTTGTCATGAAAATCTACCTCCATTTTTTCTTTCGTCTTTTACCAAAATGTTTAATCATAGTAGAATAAAGAGTATCAGAATTGTAACCAGTTAGAGCACTAATTGGTACCACAGGATGTTGGGGAAATGCTGATTTTAGTGTCGCAGGGCTTGAATCTTCCATATCTATTTTATTTGCTGCAATAAGAACTGGTAGGTTTCTTGCCTCCAGGTTTCCAAGTATTGTAACATTAACTTGTGTAAAAGGATCCTGGGTTGAATCCATAACAAGAAGTACTCCATCTACGTTTTCTAATGATTTAATTGATTCAATAACTCCTTCTGTTGCTTCTTTTGCACGAATTTTTGCTTCTTCTTTTGTAAGACCCCATGTGTTCATAAATTCTTTAAAATCAACTTTTGTAGAAATTCCGGGGGTATCAACAATATCCATAAGAAGCGATGAAGCGTCATTTTCAACTCTTACATCTTTTTTCCATTTAGCGCGACGGGTTTCGTGAGGAATTTCTGAAACGCTACCCATAATATCCCCAGTCCAGTCACGCAGAATTCTATTTGCAAGAGTTGTTTTACCAACATTTGGGGGACCATAAATACCTATTTTTGCATGTTTTTTACCAAAAATTTTTTGTATAATAGCAGAGAGTCTACCTTTTCTAAATATTCCCATCCGATTTCTCCTCCTAGTAATTAGGCGAATTTGTAAGAAAAGGTATTGCAATAATAGTTTATTAGTTTAGTGGTATTATATTTTTTAAAAAAATAAAATAGATGACCCTTAATTTATTTTTTAATTATATGAAAATACTTAAATATCAACACGTTCATTATTGGTTCCCGTAATTTTAATCTGGGAGGCATAATGATATGGTTGAGGAATATAAAATTAAAAAAAATTATGAAAATTTGGATTCTCTTAAAGAAAAGTTAGTTGCTGTTACAAGCGAAATTGATGCAATTAAAAGCTCTTTTTCAAAAAACACTGAGGATTTGTCAAGAATACAAAGTATGCTTAGTGTTGGTCATTTCGATGATATCAGTGGAGTAATTGAAAAATACGAAAGTAGTGTTGCTGAAGCAGAAAGACAAAGAACAGATGCTGCGGAAAGCTCAAAAAAATATAGTGAAGAACTAGAAAAAGAAAAAGAGCGTCTAATAAAACTATGGGATGCATATAAAAATCAGGAAGAAGAACTAAGCAGTACAGAGAGAAGAATTGCAGAATACGAAAACCGTGCTAAAACTTCTGAGGCAACACGAAAACAAATGGAAAGTGATTACACTGCAAGAATTAGTACACTTGAACAAAAACTTACCGAGGATGAAAACAAAGCATACCAACTTGACGAGTACAAGCAAAAATGTGAAGAAATTAATAACATTAAAAATAATCTAGATACAGAAGTATATAGTTTAAAAGAAGAAAACGAAAGAAAAGAAAAAGAAATCAACGAGTTAAACGAAAAACTTAATGAAATGAAAGAGATGGAAAACTACGTTCAATACAAAGAAAAATATGAGGAAGTAAGCGCTGAATATGAAAGGGAAAAAGAAAGATTAACAAAACTCTATCAACTATATGAGGAAACTGATAATGAATGCAAAAGACTAAAAGAAGAAAATGCAAACTGGCAGAACTGGTACAATCAGAATATGAATACGTTCAACAAACTTTTTTCAGCTGCACCACCAGTTAATACAACAACTTCAATCTCACCTGAAAATCCGATAGATAATCCAACAATAAAAAAGAAAAAGAGAAGCATACTAGGTAAATAAATAAAAAACCTATTTTTCTAATTTTTTTATTCTAATTTAATTAAGCTTGTTCCATTTTCATTTTCAAAAACCTGTATTATATTTTCCATATAGTTTTTAATATCATCTATATGAGTAATTAAAAAAATCTGACGGAATTTACTTGATAAAGTATTAAGTGATTTCATAATGTTTTGACGACGTATTTTATCTTGAGAGCCGAAGATTTCATCAAGTATTATAAAATTAAAAACTCCACCAACACGCTCAGTTATTACTTCACTTATCGCCAGACGAAGACACAAGTTTGCAAGATCTTCTTCACCACCACTGAAACGATTTATATTATAAAGTTCCCCATTATCATACACTAAAAGATTATAGTTTTCATCTAGTTCAACTTCAGAGTACTTGTTATCTGTAAGCCGACTAAAAAAATCTGATGCATATGATGAAAGCATTGGTCTAACCCGACTAATTAAAAAGGTCCTAAAATCACTCATAATATCTGAGAGCATACCAAGATATCTAACTGAGTTTTTTTCTTCTTTTATTTGTTTTTTGAAACGTTGAATTTCAAATAGTTTATCTTTATATGTTTTAATTTCTTGATTGATAATTTTTACGCTACTTTGTTTTTTTTCAAGTTCAAGGTTTAAATCAGATAAAATATCTTTTTTATCATTAAAAAGGTCTATTGTTTTCTGATAAGACTCATATGTTTTATCTAGTTGTTTTTTTATATTTTCAAATTCTTTATAATTGAAAGAGATATGCTTTATTTTTATAAACTCATTTTGTTTTTTATCAAAAAGTGTTTTTTCGTTATTAACTTCTAAATTTATATGTTTAATCGTTGTATTTATTTTTTCTTTTTCACGAAGTTGTGTGTTTAGATAATTTATTTTTTTTTCAATTGCTTCCTTTTCACGAAGTATTTTTTCTTTGTCTTCTTCATTTTGTCTTATTTCAAGGTTAAACGTTTTAATTTCTTTTTCTTTATTTTTAAGTTCACTATCAAAATTTATTATTAACATATTGTATTGTTCAGAAAGAGTACGATCACAAGTTGGGCATTTTGCATTAGGCCCAAGTTTTCTAATTTCTTGTTTTTTTAAATTTATATCAGATATATCTTTTTGAATCATTTGAGAACGCGTTTTTTTCTCTTGAATAATTTTAATTTTTTTTTCAACTATTTTATTCAGTTCATCGGATCTTTGTTTTGTTTTTAAATATTGTTTGTCTATTTCTTCGTAACTTTCTAATTTTTTAAATTCTTTTTCAAGGTTTTTTTGTCTTTCAAGTATTTTGTTTTTTAGTTCTTTAATTTCTAGCTCGAGTTTATTTTTATTTTCAAAAAGTGTTTTTTTATCCTGCGTTTTTTCTTTCTGATCTTTTAATTTTTCGTATTCTCTTTTGTTTTCTTTTAGTTTTTTTTCAGTTTCTATTATTTCTTTTTTAAAATCATTAATTTTATTTTTTGATTTTTTAATTTTTTCATTTATTTCTTTTAGATTTTTTCCAAGTGTTTTGATTTCTTCATTATAGGTTTTTTCTTTATCATTTCCTTTTTCATCTATTAAATCATTTGATAGTTTTTCGACAATTTTTTCTTTATTTTTTTTATCTAATTTAATTTCTTTTATAACTTCATCAAGCGAATCAATACCAAGCATTCTTAATATAAGTGGTCGTCGTTCACTTGCATTCATACTACTTAATGCATTAAGTTCTTTTTGTTTTGCAAATATACTTGTGTAAAATGATTTAAAATCAAGACCTAGTTTTTTTTGTATGAATTTATTTACACTCTCTGCGCTTGTTGCAGCTATTTTTCCATTTATTGTTGCAGTAGCATTAGTTGCTAGAGTCTTACCTTTCATTTCTCTGATTATTCTATAATTTTCACCTTCGAATACAAATTCAAGTTCAACTCGGCAGGGATCTGTACTGGATGTATTTTGTCTTTTTATTTGGTCAGAAGGTGTCCTTGCTGCCACTGATCCATATAAAACCCAGGCTATTGCTTCAAAAATTGTTGATTTACCGACGCCGTTTAAACCTATAATCCCTGTTACTCCATCAGGAAATTCTATTGTTGTATTTTTGAATTTTCTAAAGTTGATTAGTGTAAGATTTTTTAGGTTCATTTTCCTTCTTCTCTTGCTTGTATTTCTTCAATATAACTGATACCAAGTTCCTGTAGCATTTCTTTATCATCAAGTTTTTGTGCATCTATATATTTTTTAAATTCGTTTACTAGTGCATCTATTTTTGAGGAAGTAGGTTGTTTTTTATCATCGTCTTTTTTTATTATATTTGCTTTTATTTCATAATGAACAGAGTTGTTTGTTAGTTTTTGTATTTCGTTAAAATCTATACTACGGTAAACATTTGTTGATATGTCGTCTAATGTTATTCTAAAAGTTTTTTGCTCTGGTTTTATTTCTTGAACTTTTTGTTTTATTTTTTTCATTATTTCTTCGATTTTAAGTCCTGTACATTTTATTGGTTTTATATCTATCATTGGCCTGGTATTGATTTCAATAAATCTTTGTTTTAGACTGTTTTTTGAAAGTGTTAGTTCTATGAATCCTTTTTTTTCATTTGCATCCGCAAATGTTAAATTTTCTGTGGCACCAGAATAAAATATGTTTTCTGCTAGTTTTGTATATTTGTGGAAATGCCCTAGGGCGATGTAGTTAAAATATCTTGAGAATATTTTTGTTGGTATTATTAATTCGTTGAACTCATTCATTGTAAATTCTTGTACACCTGAAACTGAACCATGTGATACAAAAATATTGTAGTCAGCTGTTTTATCAGGTTTAAGTTTTTTTAATTCTTCGTCATATTCTTTTTTGCTGTTACATTGTGGAATAGCATGAATTAATAGTTTTTTATCTTCTATATTAAATTGTATTTTTTCGTATTTTGAGTTATATATTGGATATACGTTTTCCAAGTGATCAAAAATACTAAATATATGACCTGTTTCTATTATTTTAGGGTGCTCGTGATTGCCGGATATAATTACGATTGGGATATTATTTTTAGAAAGTTTTACTATTTGATTTATTGCATATGTAATTGCACGGTTGTTTGGTCTAACATTGTCAAATAGATCCCCAGCATGAATTATTATGTCTGGTTTGTTATTTATTGCATAGTCTATGAATTGTCCAAAAGCATTATATATATCTATTTCACGCTGGTTTATTCCATCTTGTGTGGTTTTTCTATAGGCTGAAAAACCTAGATGTGTATCTGCAACATGTAAAATTTTCATATATACCTTTTATGGGATAGTTTAAGTGATACTATATCACAAGCAAGCGTCTCTGCATCTAGTGTAGGTGCAATTGGTGGTGCGTATGCTGTTTCAAGTTTTCTAAAGGTTTCTATATCAAATCCTGCAAGTATTGCACAGGCAAATGTATCAATTCTTTGTGCTGCTTTGTCACCTACTGCCTGAGCACCAAGAATTTTTCCATTTATATCTGTTATAACTTTAACAGTTATTGGTTTGCCACCTGGATAATATTCAGGTAATGAAAACCCACTGTATTTACCCATAAGATATGTATCTTTTTCTAAAAAACTACTTTTTAATCCTACACCAGCAAGTTCAAGATCAAATAAATTAGAAGTAAAAGTAAGTAGTAATCCTTTTGGTAGTTTATAGTTTCCACCAGCAGCATTAGTTCCTGCAGCAATTGCTTGACGAACAGCAATACTACCAAGTCCTACTAATATCGGTTTATTATTTACAAAATTTACATATTCTGTGCAATCTCCGACTGCATAAACATTTTTAATATTTGTTTCTGATCTTTCATTTACAACTATACCTCCTGTTTTACCTATTTTACATCCAATTTTTTCTGCGAGTAAAACTTGTGGACGTGTACCCGTTGCAACAATAAGCATATCAGTTTGAATTACCTTTTCCTTACTTGTTGTTTTATCTTTTATAGTAACACTTTTTATACAATTATTAAAACTATTTACTTTTATCATAAAAGTGTTGGTATAAATTTTTATATCTGAAGAAATCTTATCTGATAGAATCTTAGCAATATCTTCATCTAGATTAGTTGCAAGAATACTTGGCAATGCCTCAACAACAGTGATTTTTAGATTCATTTTATATAAGTTATCTGCTATTTCGAGACCGATAAATCCTGCACCAACTATTGTTGCAGTTTTTAATTTTTTAGCATAGCTTTGTATTTTTTCTGCATCATCAATTGTTCGAACAACAAAAACACCCTCACAATTAATATTTTCAATTGGTGGGATAAAAGATTTTGAACCAGTACATATTATCAAGTCTGTAAAAGATTTTTGAATTACTTGATCTTGTTTTTTTGCACGAACAATTTTTTTTTCGAGATCTATTTTTTCAACTTTTGTATTAAGAAATAAATCAATTTTTTGTTTTTTGAACCATTCCTCATTAAACTCGATTAAATTATGTATTTTTGGTATGGTACCAGATATAGCATATGGAAGACCACATTTAGAATATTGTGGATATTTACCTTCCTCAAAAATTGTAATTTTTGCTTTTCTATCTGTTTTACGAGCAAATTGCGCAGCGGTTCCACCACCAGCACCACAGCCAATTATTACTATTTCAGTATCTCGATTCAAAATTTTTAACCCCCTAGAAACGGATTAATAACTATAAGTCTTTTAATTGTTTGTATTAATTTTAAATAAAAAAAGGAATAAAGATTAAAGAAAATAAAATGAATAGTTTATTTTTTCTTTTTTGAAGTTTTTTTCTTTTCAACAGTTGTTTTTTTAGCAATAGTTTTTGTTTTAACTGTTGTCTTTGCTTTTGGTTTTTCTTTCTTTTCTTTTTTAGGTTTTTCTTCTTTTGTTTCTTCTTTTTTTTCCTGCGGCTTCTCTTCTTCTACTGGTTTTTCTTTGGGTTCTTCAGGTATTTCTTTTATTTCTTCGGTCTTTTTTTCTTCTTTCTTTTTTGTGGGTTTTTCTTCTTTTTTATCTTCTATTTTTTCTGTTTCTTCTTTTTTCTTTTTAGGTTTATCTGCAATTATTACGGTGGGTTGTGCAATAACTTCTGTTTTGTAAATTTCAATTCTTTTAACAGGATAAAGATTCTTACAATTTTTATAAAGTTCACTACCAAGTTTACCATCAATAATAATATTTACAAACTCTGAAAGAGTACTTTTGGTTGCTTGTTCAGTAATAGTTTTTTTCATTGATTCTCTTACTATTTTTTTCTGAGAGTTTTGGATACGTTTATCTGTTGCTGCAAAAGGTTTAACACGAATTTGAGCGCCATCTCTTGTTGTAATATCATATATTCCTTCAATTTTTGATCTGCGTCTGCGAATAAGTCTGCGTAGATAATCTGATGTTAGAGTATGGCCTATAAATTGAGTATGAGCATTGTTTTCTTCAACGCTTTTAACCTGAAAATATAAAACAATATGTGATTTTCTAAAATCATTTGTTAGATCCTGTAGTGACACACCTGTTACACGGTTAATTAAATTATCAGGACTGTCTGCTAGTGTATCTGCAACAGTTACATTATCAAATGATGGTGGTGCAAGTATATTATACCAGTTTTTTGCTTTCCATCTGTCTTTTACCTTTCTAGTAGTTGTTCTTGATCTTGCCTTTGCCATAATTTATCACTTTATTAATTTATTAGGTATTATTATGATACAGTTTTTTCGGTAATACACTCCTTCTACTTAAAATATACTGATCAAAAAAATGCTTAAAAAGCATCTATAATACGTATTTTATTATTGTTTCCAATTGAATATATGTTGTCTCGGATTGTAGTATAAAACTCAGAATGATTAAAAATATTTTCAGAAAAAAGTTTAGAAAACTCAGAATTTTTCTTAATTTTCATTTCGATATTTTCTCTGATCCCTGGCTTAAGATTAAAACCATCTATCATAATCTCTGAGGCACCTGAATCCTTGAAAACATCTATTATTTCAGTTATATTCTGGATTTTTAAAGAGGGATAGATTGGCCCAAAAAAAACACTAGTTTTAACTCCATTCTCAGAAATTTGTTTGATTGCATTAAGTCTTTCTTGAATAGATGATGCATTTGGTTCTAAAAGCTTTCTTTCAGAATCATTAAATGTTCCAATACTAAACATTACTTCAATATCTGAAAACCTTGAAATTAAATCTATATCTCTTAGTACCAAATCTGATTTTGTTTGAATGTGTACCGAGAAATCATATCTTAAAAGTTGCTCCAGGCAAAATCTTGTTTGATTATATTTTTTTTCAATTGGTTGATATGGATCTGTTACAGTTGAAATTCCAACTATTCCAGGTTTTTTATTTCTTAACTCATTTGCAAGAACATTTGCAATATTTATTTTAACTTCTACAAAATTTCCCCAGGCATCTCTTTTAATTCTTAGAACATTTGGTACATAACAATATGCACAACAATGTTGGCATCCCCTATAAGGATTTAGTGAATATTCAAGTCTGGGTAGATTTGATTTTGAAAGAGCTGTTTTACATTTAATATCAGTAATTTTCATTTTAGAAATCCTCAAGTCTTTTTTGGAATAGTTTGTTTTTCAAAACAGCACTATTTTTAATCCACCGCTTAAGTGGTATATCCATAATACTTGAAACATATATCATTGCTTTATTTATTGCATCAAATTTTTGATATGGGTTTCTTAGTGCTTCTCTTACACTTTCACGCACATTCCATACTCCTATTGGCATAATATAGCCAGGATGCGCTTCGCGTAGTATTACTACTCCTGCTTGTCTTCTTTCTTTGTTTAAGAGTTCATTTACAGCAAGTCTTGCAGAGTAGTAACATCCACCAATTTCAGCATATGTATTTCTTCCTTTATAAAATTCATATGAGTTAAAAATTGATATTCCTCCCCCATATGGATTCCAGGTTGTATTTGGATACCATGCTTCTATCAGTTCATACATCCATTCAGTAGGCATCATAAGTATTACCCATCGATTGTCAAATTGAATATGTTGATACACTCTATATTCATTTATCATAGGGTATGTTTTAGTATTATTCATTAATATCTCGCCGATAGTTGAGTCAACTGCTGTAATACTCCATCGTGTTGGTACAAACTTTCTAAATTTTTTTACACCAAATGCACCTACACTAAAAGCCCTTTGTATCTTAGATATATTTAATCCATCTTTATAGAGATTAAATACTGCTTCTCTTGATTTAAGATCTGTGTCATAGTATGCTTTTTCGATATGCTCTTCATATTTTGGGTTTGTAATATCAAATTTTTTAATTGGTGCAGATGGACCATGCGGTTGTATTTCATCATAAAAAGCAATGTTTCCCTGTGGTTTTTTTGAAAAAACTGCTTCTGTAAAAATACTGTTTTTAGATAGTGCTAGTTCTCGTGTGAATTGTACTGTTTTGCTAGAGTTTTCTACATCATAGATATCTACAGTATGTTTACCACGTATTAACATTGAACGAAAATCAACTATATCATCCAGTGTTTTATCTAACCATAGTTCCGGCGTATCAATTATTGATGTATCACCCATTATTGGTGGGATCATAGGTCCGATTGATACTTTTGGATAACCTATTCTTCCAATGAATACACTTGGTGGCGATGCTCCTCCTATTTTTAATGTGTTAATCAGTGGTTTTATTTTGTCTCTAGAATGATATCTTACTATTACAGGACAGCGTGATTTACCACATAAGAATTTTGTTCCACGGCATAACGCACATAGGCTAAATGATTCTTTTTTTTGGGTTTTGATAAGTTTACTTTGATTCTTTGAAGTGGTTATTTGCATTTTAAGTATCTTTATGATTTTATTTTGTGTTTATATACATTTTGAGAGGATTATTTAAAGTATAAAAACTAATATTTTGAAAATAGTTATTTATTAATATTATATTTGCTTTTCTTGTTTATTATGAATGAAAAAATAGATTCTAGCAGTAGAAGACGTTCAAGAGCAGTTACTAAACCAAATATAAAGACTAAAGTTAAAAGAAACAAAACTGCTATGTTTCTTGCAATAGTTATTGTTTTAATGTTTGTGTTAAGTTCAGTATATGTAGTTTTTAATAGTTTCAACAGCAGTAACCAGAAAAAGGATGATACAGGCTACCCAGTTGCAGAAATAAGTACTTCAAAAGGTTTGATCGTAGTTGAACTATATAACGATAAAGCACCAAAAACTTGCGATAATTTCATTAAACTTGCAAAGGATGGTTTCTATAATGGACTTGTTTTTCATCGAGTTATCGATAATTTTATGATTCAAACTGGAGGATTTTTACCTGATGGAACACCACAAGCAAGTCCATACGGCAACATACAATTTGAGACTAGTGACCTCAAACATGTTGACGGAGCAATTTCAATGGCAAGCACTGGAGCGAAAGTAGGGGGAAGTGCACAATTCTTTATTTGTGATGGTGCACAATCTGGTCTTGATGACAATTATGCTGTTTTTGGTAAAGTAATTGAAGGGATGGGTGTAGTAAGAGAAATTAGTTCGGTTCAGACCACGACAAAATTTACAAGTTATAGTGATTGGCCTGTAAATGATATAATTATTAATAATATAGAAATTTTCAATGAGTAGAGGATGTGTTGTTATATGAGTAAAATAGTTGAATTTATTACAAATATGGGTAATTTTAAAATAGAGCTTTTTAATGATAAAGCACCAATTACATATGGTAATTTTAAAAAACTTGTTGACCAAGGTTTTTATAATGGCCTTATTTTTCATAGAGTTATACCAAATTTTATGATTCAGACAGGTTGCCCACATGGCACAGGTTATGGTGGACCAGGTTATACTATTAGTGATGAGTTTCATCCAAATCTCAAACATGATTGCAAAGGAATTGTTTCTATGGCAAATTCAGGTCGTCCTAATTCAGGTGGCTCACAGTTTTTTATTACTGTTGCACCAACACCATGGCTTGATAATCATCATACGATATTTGGAAAAGTAATTGAAGGAATAGATGTTGTCGAAAAAATATCAAATGTTCAAAGAGATAGAAACGATAGACCATTAAAAGAAGTCAAAATAAACAAAGTTACAATGATAGAAAAATAAAAAAAGGGGAATATTTTAGATGAGTATTCTTTCAGATATAGATATTAAAAGATGTATACAGAAAAATGAACTAGGTATAAAGCCTTTTGTTGAAAAAAACCTTACACCAAATGGTTATGATTTATCTATTGATGAGATTTTTATTCGCAAAACAGATGAGCATATAAAAGAAGGTATGGCTAAGATTCCAGCTCAGACATGGTTTGCAATTAGCACTAAAGAGTTTGTAAAAATGGGATCCAAAATTACTAGTCAACTTTGGATACGCTCAAGTTACGCAAGAAAAGGCATTATGGCTAGTTTTGGTAAAGTCGATGCAGGTTTTCATGGAACACTTACAATTAGTTGTTTTAATAGTAATGATGAACCTTTAGAGATCCCAATTGGAGACAGATTTTGCCAGATTGTTTTTGAAAATATGCAATCAGCCCCATCTGAGCTCTATGATAAAAAATCCGGTAATTATCAGAATCAAAAGGGGATAAAACTAAAGTAAAACCTTTCTTGCAAAAGTAAGATAACCAGTATGCCCTAGCATATTAAAACAAGGTCTAGTACCGCGTTCACCAACAATCATTTCTCTTTGTATATTTTCAAATGTTTTAATTTCTATAAAACTGTGTTTTCTCATTTCTTTCACAGTTTGTTCTAATTGTGATACCAAAGGTGAATAACAACAAAGGTATCCACCTACTTTTAAAGATTTAAAAGCATGACAAACTGCATCCCAAGGATTTGATATATCAATTATTATTGCATCAAAATTTTTCTCAGAAATACCTTTTGTTATATCCTTTTCTAAAATTTTTACGTATTTCTCTAGACCTGTAGTTTTTAGGTTTTTCATTGCATGTTCTATAAAATCCTCACGTATATCATAAGAAATTACTTTACCTGTTGGTGCAACAATACTTGCAAGAGCAGTTGTTAGAGACCCAGAACCTACTCCTGCTTCTAAAACGTTATAGCCAGATTGTATCGAACAGTAAAGAATTATATGCGCGATATCTTTAGGTAAAATTATTTGCGCTTTGCGTTTTAACCCAATTAATTTATCCATAACACTTGCTCTTAAAACCCAGAATTTCTTACTACCAATTTCAACTTGTTTACCAAATTCCAATCCAATTAAAATTTTTGGGTCAAAAACACCAATTCCGCGGATTTTATCGGTTTTTCCTTCAGTATTTACAAAATATCGTTTGTATGATTCATCGATTAAAACAACTGTTTCTTTTTTTACAAATTTCATAATAATCTACACATACATTTTTACAAGGCTTCCAAAACCCAAATCTTCAAGGTCTAATTGATCAAGCCATTTATTATAACAACTACATTTTAAATTATTAAAAACACTGGTATCTTGTTTAAGCGAAAAATCAGAAATTGCTTGTAGATAATTTATATCGCACGCCCTACAGTTATGTGCACCACGAATACTGCCACCACCAACTATGTCACATTTAATTCTTTTATCACCTAGTATTTTTTTACCTTCGACAAGTATTTGTACAACACTAAAAAGCCATGGAGTCCTGTATCGCTCATGCTTCCATAGATAATTCACAAATGTATTACTTTGCACATTTACAGGATTTAACGATACGATATCTGCTATGTTTTTAATTTTTTCAATTGTGCATATAGTGTCTTTTATTGCTTGTTTTTCTGAAAGAAAAGGCGGTTTTATAAGTACATATGTTTTTATTTTTATATTATGTTTTTTCATGATATCTGTTGCTTTTTTATAATCATTAAAAGTAAACCCTTTATTGATATTATTTTTTCTAAGCGTATCATCTGCTGTTTCAAGACCTATTCCTATTTCAAAAACTTTTAAACCAACTATTTTTTTAATTTTTTCTATTGAAAGATTTGTTATATATTCTGGTCTTGATTCAACTGATACTTTTTCTGCTGTTTCATATAGTTTTTTAAGGATTTTTTCTCTGACAGCTGGTTTTATTTCTTTGTCATCTAAAAAGCTACCGGATGTAAAGATTTTAACAAATTTTTCACCTTTATATCTTTTCAAAGCAGATTTAAATTGTTGTAAAAGTTCTTCATCTGAAACACCTGACCAGTTACTATCATTAAAGTAACCACACATGCTGCAACCAGATTCAAGTGCCCAACTACAACCACGTGTTTTAAATATGATTACAAAAGCATCAACAATTTTATTGTTGAGTAGATCTTTTTCAGACCAACAGCTAACAGGAGTATTAGTGTCAGTTTTTTTTGGTTTAAAATCTGTTTTTAGTTCTTTAATAAAGTTAGTAAGTTCTTTGTTCATTTCTGTTTCTTTTCATCCTTGTTTTCCTTTTTAAAAATTAGAATTACAACGGCTATTGCTGCGATAAGTATTATTGCTTCAAAACCTGGGACTTGAATATATTCTTTAATTGGTTCTTTACCTTCAGGTGGTTCGTCAAGGCCAATATTTTCTGTTCCAGTCTGGAAATAATATATTTGTGAATCAACAATTGTATTGTTGTATTTTGTTAGGTTTAAATCTTTGGTAGGAACTGTTGGCATTACAAACTTGAAATAATGTATGTTTTCTGCATATAATCTAACTGTTACATTTTGATCTGCGAGCCATCCTTTATACTTGGGATAAGTAGTAAAATAATCACCTATTTTACTAACATTTATTCTTGGACCATTATTGACAGTATAATAAACAATATCTGCATTTGCTTTTACATCAAAATTGATTGCAGTAGCAGAATATACAACTGGTCCAGGTGCAGTATATGCAATATCATGAGATACTAGTTTTATAGTGTTCTTACTATATGTGAAAGAACTAATTTTTGTTATTTTAATACCGCTTATATCAGTTACAGTTATTTTAAAATTAAAAATTAAATCTGTAGAGTAGTTTGCCGGACTTGGGTATTCATAGCTAAAAATGTCGTCTTTAAAATCAAAATCGTTATTATCCACTGTTTCATTATTTATAGTAAAAATTATACCTGATTTATCTACACCAGCATTATCTGTTATTTTTGCAACGATTTTAACAGGATTATCAAACTCTTGCATATCTGGTAATACTACTAAATCAACCATTGGTGCTTCATCATCATAAAAAGGTGGATTAACAAGAACTATGAAAACTAATAGCCATGTAAAAAAATAAATACCATATGTCATTAACCATTTTGTCTTTGTAAAATCAGTAAGATCTATATTAAGTCGCAAGAATATAAATTTTATAAATGCTGCATTTGCAATACATACTAAAAATACTAAAAACCAACGCAATCCAGTACCGCTACCCATTAATGCCCAAAAACCAAAACATACAAGAGCCATTAAACAAGCAAATAGAAAGGCTAAAAATGTGGTTTTGATATTTCTACGCTCACGTTTTAGGAATGATTCTTCATCAAATTTTGGTACTTTAAAGGGTTTATCCTCTTCCTCTTCCTCATTTTCTTTTCTTCGTTTAGCCATCGAGATGGGGATAATGATTCTTATTTAAAGGTTTTTCCCAAAAATAATTTGCTGCCATTTGCTTTAACTATTTTTTTAAAAAAAAAATTAATTCTATAAAAACTCAATTCCTTCGGGTAATTTATCTAAATATTTTCTAAAACTTTCAGGCCAATTATTTGGATCAAGGCTCTTTTGAGCAAGAAATGCTGCAGTCCAACGTTCAAGTCCAATACCAGAACACCCACTCCAGAGTTCACTTTTTTGTGCTTTTATATTAAATGCTTTTATGTATTTGTCTCCAAGGATACTTAAATTTTGAAACTCGAGCCATTCACTAGTTTTTCTATTACCACGATATGGCATATATGCCTCAAAATCAATGGTTCCAGTTTCCTGAGTACTTTCGTCACCAATTTTACCTGCTTGTTGCATATACCAAGGTGTTACCCATGCCATACGCCATTCAAGGTCAAATATATCATTAAAAACATGTTTATAACACTCTAATAAATCCTCCCTAAGTTTAAGCAACTGCTCACGAGTTCCAATATAAACTGGTTCAATTCTATGAAACTCATCAACACGTTCTATGCCATGACGACCACCTGATTCATATCGATTTGAAATAGCAGTGTTGTCATAAACTAGTACAGGCAGACTTTTTTCAGATATTGTTTTACCTTTAAAACTCCAATAAATAATAGGACATTGCGCATAGCAGATACCTGCTTTTGGTAGGCTGAGATTTTTCATGAGTTCATCTACATGAACTTCTTTAGTAATCTTAGTAAGATCTACAAAACGTTCCCATGCTTGAGTATCACGTGTAGCAGGTTCACAAACATAGTAAAACTCACCAGGCATGCCCTCCATGTGTCCAGTTTTCAACCATATATCAAATGGAACTATATGTGACTCAATTACTTCCTGAAAACCAAGTGGTTTTAAAACTTTTTCAATTGCAATTCTCTCCATTGTTTTAAGAATCGCTGTAGCCTGAGCTCTGTAAAACCATTTACCTTTAGTAGGTCCTTGCTCAAGCCATTTATTTTTTACCATCTCTTCAGTTGGGTCTTTATCCCATACAGGCTTTTTTTCAGCAGATTCCCATATAGCTTTCCAAAACTCGTCTTTCCCTTCATAATACTGACTTTCAACTTTTTCACTTACACGATTTATCATCCTATCAATATAGTTTCTCTGCAAGAATTCTTCATCGACTTCTTTTAGAATAATTGTAGCAATCTTATCTTTAAATTTTACTTCAGCAAAAGGAATTGTAATATCTTTTAACTGTTTTTTCTCTAGTTCAAAACTAATGTTGTAGCCAGTTATTTTGATTTCACGAACACCTACATGATGTTTTTTTCCAAATTCTTTTGATATCTCGTTTTTAAGTTGTAGTAAGGCATTATGTGGCCTGAAAATACCTTCAGAAATTATATTAAAAGATAAAGTGTTTTTTTTGATTTTTATATCTTTGATTTTTACTGTTTTATCTTTTTGATATATTTTACTATTAAAAGATTTTATAGCATCTTGTAATTCTTTAGTTATTGACGAAATATCATTATTGAATGTAAAACTTGATTTCAAGTCAAATATCATAACAAAAACCAAGATAACATAAAGACTAATTAATCTTTATCTACAACCTTGCTTGCAATACTAACACAAGCTAGGTAATCATCAAGGGTATGAAGCAGACTAGAAATAGAATTACTTTTAATATGTGCTTCAAGATTTTTACCAGAAATGCTACTTTTTATAAAGTTAAAATCATCAACGTTTACTGAGCGTAGAACTGTTTTAACAATTTCTTGGTTTTCAAACTCAATTTTTATATCACAAGATGCTTTCATGTTTTTCAACTCTTAATTTGTTTACCAATTATTTCATCAACAAGGTTTAGAAATTCCTCTTCTTTTTCGCCAGCAATTGTCGCACCACTAGCTATTGCATGACCTCCACCATGACCTCCAAGTTTAGTTGAAGCTTCTTTCATTGCATATCCGAGGTCCAGACCTTTGCTTACAAGATATTGATTACCTCTGCAGGATATATGAATTTCACCATCTTTTCTTGCAATTGAAAGCAGTGGTTTTTTGATATCGAGAATAAAATTTGTGGCAATACCCCCTATTACTCCACCAAGTGATGAATCATCACTATTAAAAAACCTAAAGCTTTGTTTTTCTTTAAATCCTTCTTTTTCCAGTTTTATTAACTCATTAAGTATTTTTTGTTTGTATTCTTTTTCAACTTTTAATGCATCTGAAATAATTTTTTTATCACCAAGTGCAACAGAAAGCGCAATTCCTCTACTGCCACCTTTACCACATGCATCTAGTAAATCAGCATAACGCTCAAATTCAAAGCCAATATTTTCAGAATAATATCGTGGTCGTATCACTGTATCCAAAATATTTTTTTCGCAGCCTTTTTGAATTAATTTTAGCATAAGATATGAGTGTATTTTTTTAAGATTTTCATCTGTTAAATCATCTGTTTTTGTTTTTTCATCAATACCTATGTTATCTAAAAAACTATCAATATTTGTTTTATCACCAGATATGCCTGAATAATATGGGTCAATAGAGTAAAAAAGTGAATCAAAAATTGTTTCACTTGACAATTTAATTGCTGTTTTTTCTCTTATTATTCCTTGTTTTATTGCTTCATTTATTATTTTTTGATTATATCCTTTAAAACCACCTATGTATTGTTTATCACCAGTTGCACCAACAATTGCAAGTGATGCCAAATTAAAATTTTCTTGGTTAATTGAATATGCAACATTAAAAGAAAGTGTTGCACCACATGCCTCGTAATTTCCATTAATACCAAAATGGTTGCAGTTAATCTGTAAAACATTATCCTTTGTTTTGTTTTTAATGGGTTGATGATGATCAATTATAATGCTTTGTGATTTCATTTTTTCAATTGTTTCAATCTGTCCACTACCCATATCTGTAAAAATTACTAGTTGATTTTCTTCTTCTGAAATACGTTTAAGGCCTTTGTCAAAAGGGTTACGCATAAGTGTTGTATGAAAATTAAAACCTGCATTATAAAGCGCTTTGCTTATTATTGCTGCGGCAGATATACCGTCTGCATCATAATGCGATACAACTCTAATATTCGAGTATTTAGAATAGGAAAGAATAATTTCTGATGCTTTTTTGCAAATATCTGCAATATTGTTTATCATAAAGAAAAAAGGTAAAGAGTAACTATCTAAAAAAGATAGTGCTTATTCAAACAATAGTTTTGCTTGTTCTGGGCTATATTTCCAATCTTCAGGAAGTTTACCGGTGGAAATATAATACTTTGAAAGACGGCGAATCTTGGATTCAGTAAGCTGTAAGTTGCGTTTGTTATGTAAATCTTTTTTATGCTCACTTATATGTTTACGAAGAGAGAGAGTAGTGCTTATAAGATTACGTAAATCTTCAGGGATTTCTGGTTTAAGATCATTTGCATTAAGAATTTTTGAAATGTTTTTACCAGTTGCAATTTTTACATCTGGGACTGCAAATTGATCACGTAATATCATACCTATTTCACTAGTTGATTTTCCTTGTTTTGCAAGATCTATCACATGTGATTCTACTTCTCTAGTATTTAGACTACTCCAATCAGGATGCTCTTTACGGTCAATTGGTTTAGTTGAACCAGATTTACCTTTTCGTCTCGCATGAATACGTGCCATACTTTTTTTACTCCAAGATACTTTATAAGGTAAGACCAGAATAAGCTTTTAATATATAAAATTGAAGGTTGAAAAATGGCATAAATATGAATTTTATTCGTTTTCATAGAATTTTTTCATATCTTCAAGAGTCATAGGCTCATAATCAAATGCATGACCTGCACTGCCAAACTTAATGTAACGTTCCATTATGATTTGTTTCATTGCATCTCTTGACGGTTCTAAATATTTCCTTGGATCAAATTGAGCAGGGTTTTCTTTCAGGTATTTTCTAATAGTGGCAGTTACTGCAAGTCTTAGATCGGTGTCAACATTTACCTTTCTTACACCCGCTTTAATCCCTTCTTTTATAGCCCATAATGGTACTCCATAAGTTTCTGGAATTGCGCCACCATATTTATTTATCTGAGCGATTAATTCTTGTGGTACTGATGATGAGCCATGCATTACCATATGTAAGTTTGGGCAAAGCTCATGAATTCTTCTAATGATATCCATTGCAAGTAGGTTTTTATCTGGATCTGGTTTTATTTTAAATTTATATGCTCCATGACTTGTTCCTATTGCAACGGCTAGCGCATCAACCTTTGTTTTTTCTACAAACTCTTTTACTTTATCAGGATCTGTCAGTTTTTCTTGATTGGAGCCTATCCCATCTTCAATTCCTCCAAGGCAACCTAGTTCACCTTCAACTGTTATTCCTAAAGGATGAGCAAGATTTACTACTTCTCTAGAAATCTCTATATTACTATCAAAATCTCTTGGTGTTTTTCCATCTTCTTGTAAGGAACCATCCATCATAACAGATGAAAAACCTAAATGAATTGCAGTCTGGCATATATCTACACTTGTTCCATGGTCAAGGTGAAGCGCTATAGGTAGTTTTGAATATCTTTCAATACAAGCATTCATAATGTTTCTCAAAAAAAACATATCAGAATATTTTAGAGCTCCTTTTGATGCTGCCATTATAACTGGAGATTTTACTTCCTCGGCGCCTCGCATGATAGCTTGTGCTTGCTCCATGTTGTTTACATTAAAATGTGGTACTCCATAACCTTTTTTTGCTGCTTCATCTAGTATTTGTCTCATTGGTACTAGTGGCATATTTTTTCACCTCATAATTCATAAAATATTTTTGCTTCAGCAAGTCTTTCTTTTGGAACCGTCTTTAATTTTCCAACCGCAACTTCAAGCGATATTGAAACTACTTGGGTGCCGTGAAGGGCTGCCATTTTTCCAAACTCACTCTTTTTTATCATATCTGCTGCATGGATTCCAAGACGTGTTCCTAAATTGATATCAAACGCAGTTGGTGCTCCTGCTCTCTGCAAGTGACCTAAAACTATGTATCTACATTCTTTACCAGTGAGTTCCTCAAGTTTCTTTGCAAGTTGCTCTGAAATTCCGCCTAGAATTTTATGGCCAAATGCATCAACTTTTTGATCTTTCCATTTGATATCTCCGCCTCTTGGTTTTGCACCTTCAGATGTTACAATAATTGTGTAATTCTTTTCCTTTGCCTCTCGACTTTTTATTATTTTTACAAGCATGTCCATGTCAAATTCTTCTTCTGGAATAAGTATCGCATGAGCTCCACCTGCGATTCCTGCTTCAAGCGTTATCCAACCTGCATGTCTTCCCATCACTTCAACAATAATTACTCTGTGATGTGATTTTGCCGTTGTATGAAGGTTTCTTATTGCTTCTGATGCACGAGTAATTGCTGTATCAAAACCAAAGGTATAATCTGTTTCAGATAAATCATTATCAATTGTTTTTGGTACACCTACTACTTTTATTCCATCTTTGTAAAGTTTAGCTGCAACGCCAAGGGTATCTTCGCCTCCTATTGCTACAAGATATTTACAGTTGAATCTCATAAGATTTCTTTTAACTTGTTCTACACCATTTTCGACTTTATACGGATTGGTTCTTGACGAACCTAAAATTGTTCCACCTGTCATATGAATATCTTCTACTTGATCTAGATCGAGTGGTTTTACATTGCCCCCATCAAGTACTCCTGACCATCCATCACAAAGACCTAGAACATCGTAACCATATCTTTTTGCCTTTGTAGTAAGACCTCTTATAACAGCATTTAAACCTGGAGCATCCCCTCCTCCAGTAAGTACTGCAATTTGTTCTTTTTTTGAACTAGTTATTTCCATAAACTCTAACCTCCACTTTTTGCATAGTAAAAGCATATTTAAAGGATTTGTATACTTTATTAGTAAAGTATATATTTTTCTCCATATTAGCCATTATATAATTGAGGGTTATGATGACACTAAAAATATATAATAGTTTAACAAGGGAAAAAGAAGATTTTAAACCTGTTAAAAAAGGTAAAATCAAGATGTATGTTTGTGGTATGACTGTTTATTCTGATGCACATATTGGTCATGCTCGCACGTATTTTGCATTTGATATTATTCGCCGTTATTTTGAATATAAAGGTTTTAAGATTACTTATGTGCAAAATATTACTGATGTTGATGATAAGATTATTGCTGCTGCTAATCGTGATGGTGTAGATCCTTTAGAGTATTCTAAAAGATTCACAGAAATTTGTCTCAACGATTTAGATAATCTTGGAATTCGTCGTGCTGATGTCTATCCTAAAGCTTCTGAGACCATTGATGATATGATAAAGATGACTCAAAAAATCATTGACAAAGGATTCGGATATGAGACCGATGGTGATGTGTATTTTAGTGTTGAAAAATTTACTGAGTATGGCAAGCTTTCCGGACAAAAACTTGATGATCTTATGAGCGGGGTTCGTATTGATCCAGAAGATAAAAAACAAAATCCTTTTGATTTTGCCCTCTGGAAATCTTCAAAACCTGGTGAACCTAGTTGGGATAGCCCTTGGGGGAAGGGTCGTCCTGGCTGGCATATCGAATGTAGTGCTATGAGTAGTAAGTTTTTGGGTCTTCCTTTTGATATTCATGGCGGCGGCATGGATCTTCGTTTTCCTCATCATGAAAACGAAATAGCACAAGCAGAGGCGGCTACTGGCAAAGAGTTTGCTAGATATTGGATACATATTGGTTTATTGACTGTTAATGGGGAAAAAATGAGTAAGAGCATCGGTAATATTGTTAATATTAAAGACTTGCTTAGTCGTTGGGAACCTGAAGTTGTTCGTTTCTTTTTTGCACAAGCCCATTATCGGAGTCCGCCTGATTTTTCTGAAAAAGCACTTGAGAATTCTAAAAAAGGTCTTGATAGGATTTATCGGGTAAAGGAAAAACTTGAGGAATGTATTGCTATAAAAGAAAAAAGTTCTGACGATACAAACAAAGAGTTTGACGAGGCGATTTCTGAGTTTAAGTCTAGTTTTGAATCTGCAATGGATGATGATTTTAATACTCCTCAAGCTGTAAGTAGTATTTTTGATTTTGTAAACTCATGTAATCGTTTTTTTGAAAACGTAAAAAATCCTAGTTCTATTGTTTGTAAAAAAGCACTTTATACATTTACTAAACTTGGTAACATTTTGACATTATTTCAGGATGAAAAGAAGGATTCTGGAAAAATCCATGATGATATTTTAAAACAATTAAGAAAATTTGCTAGTTCGTACACAACAGATGTTGAAGGAAAGACTATTGAAGATATAATAGATTTACTCCTTGAAGTTAGAGAGGAGGCAAGAAAGAAAAAAGATTGGAATACTGCAGATAATATTAGAAACAATCTTGATAGGCTTGGCTTTGAGATTCAAGATACAACAGATGGATCTGTATGGAGAAAAAAATAAAAGAAAAATAATTGGTTTGCTATGAATAAGATACTTATCGGTTTTGATGGTAGTAAAGGATCTGAAGAAGCTCTGAACCGTGCTATGATGCTTATAGGGGAATATGGTGAGATGATACTTCTTGCTGTTGTTCCAAGCCCTGGAGACAAAACATTTGTCGATGCTAATGCATATAATTTATTGAAAACAAAAGCTAAGAATTTAGTCGATCAAGCAATACTAGATCTTGGCGAACATGAATTTGAAATCAAAGGAATGGTTGAACAAGGAGATCCTGCTTCCATAATTATTGACGTTGCAAACCGACTTAATGTAGATTTAATTGTTCTAGGCAGCAAAGGACAAAGTGAACTAGGTCAATATTTAATTGGTAGCGTTGCAAATAAAGTAGTTCAGTATGCTGCAAAACCTGTCATGGTTGTAAGATAAAAAAAGAAAGGATTTATTTTCCTTTATTTTGATGCGCACGTATGCTAGGCCTTACTTTTTCAGCACCACGGCCTTTTTTATGTAGTCCTCGGCCTCTTTGTCCAGCACTTGTTCTTCCGCGAAGTACTCTTCTTTTATGTGAAACATCACAAATCCAGTTTATTTTTGGATCTTTCATAATGGCTGGGTGAACTGGATCCACAAGTATTATTTCATAAAAATAATTTTTACCATCATCACCAACCCAGTAACTATTTAATACTTCCATATTTGGATAGCGTTTTGCTGTTCTTTCTTCTGCAATTCTCTGTGTATTTTTACCCATTGTAATTTTACTAATACCTCTTGCAGATGCTTTACGACCTTTTCTAATTGCATGTTTGCGAAGTCCACCACGTCTTACATGGGCACGTACAACGGTAAAACCTGGTTTTGCTTTGTATCCAAGGTTTCGTGCTCTATCTATTCGTGTTGGTTTTTCAATTCTTGAAAAATTTTCTTCTTTTCTCCACTGTATAAGTCTTTGTTGTTGTGGTGATTGATAGGATATATCTGGTTTTTTCCATTGATCTCCGACATAGTCGTACATACTTTTAACCATAAATACTACACCTTAATTTCTTATCTGTTGGTAAAAACGTAGGAAGGGAGATTATTATTTAAAACTTTTCCTCCATTTTTTATTGTTACTAAAGTTTATAAGAGTATTTATAATTCAACGGCTGGAGAAAATAAGTTATGGACTTCATGTTTGATAAAAAAATTGAGACAATGCCTGGTGATAAAATAAAAGAGTTGCAACTTAAAAGACTTAGGGAAACTGTTCACAAAGTGTATAATAATGTACCTTTTTATAAGAAGAAACTTAAAGAATTAGGTATTATGCCAGGTGATATTAAAAGACTAGAGGATGTGCATAATCTTCCCTTTACAACTAAAAATGATCTTAGAGATAATGCACCTTTTGGTATGATGGCTATTTCTTTAGATAATTGTGTTGAATTACATGCGTCTTCTGGTACTACTGGTATTCCTATTACTGCTTGTTATACGCCAAATGATATAGATGTTTGGTCTGAAATTATGGCTCGTTGTCTATCAATGAGTGGTCTTACTAAAAAAGATGTTTTTCAAAATCCTATTCCATATAGTACATTTACTGGTGCTTTTGGTTTTCATTATGGTGCACAAAAAGTAGGAGCGATGGTTATACCTAGTGGTATGGGGCAATCCGAACGTCAGTTAAAACTTATGCAGTATTATGGTACAACATTTATTAGTGCAGTAGCAAGTTATGCTATGCATCTCTCACAAGTCGCCCATGAAATCGATATTGATTTACATAAACTTAAGGTTCGTAATGGTCTCTTTGGTGCTGAGATTTTTACACCTGGTTTAAAGAAACGTATTCAAGATGCATGGAATATGGATGTTCATGATATTTATGGTCTTACTGAGATGTGTGGTCCAGGAGTATCCACTGATTGTGATCAGCATGATGGGTTACATCTTTGGGAGGATCATTTCCTTGTTGAAATTATAGATCCAATTACTCTTGAATCAGTAGATCCTGAGGAAGAAGGTGAGATGGTACTTACAACTCTTACAAAAGATGGTATGCCTCTACTTAGATACCGTACTCGTGATCTTACAAAGTTATATGATACGCATGTTTGTGAATGTGGCAGAACCCATGTTAAGCATACTAATATAAAGGCTCGTTCTGATGATATGATAATTATTCGTGGTACCAATATTTATCCTGGACAGATTGAATCAGTCCTTATGAAAGATGATAAAGTCGGTGGTAATTGGTGCATGGTTTTGTCAACAGATGAAAAGGGCATGGATCAATTAACTGTTGAGGTGGAAACTAAAAATCAATTAAGTCAAAATGATACCATAGCGCTTGAGAAAAAACTATGTAATGAAATTAAAAATGTTCTTGTTTTTACGCCAAAAGTTACTGTTTTTTCTCCTAATGGTATTCCTCAGGAAGGTTTAAAAGCAAAACGTATTGTTGACAATAGGGAAAAGGAGTAATATGAATAAAAAAGTAAAAGATCTTGTCAAAAGAAAAGGATCTCTTGCTGAAAATGAAGTAAAAGATTTAATGAAAGCATATGGTATTAGAACAACTAACTATAAATTAGTAACAAAAGAAAATGATCTTAAAAATCTTGGTCTTATATTTCCTGTTGCACTCAAGGTTTGCTCAAGTAAAATCCTCCATAAAACAGATGTAGGCGGTGTAAAATTAGGAATAAAAGATATAGATGAACTTAAAAAAACTTTTTATGTATTTAAAAAGAAATTTCCTAATGAAAACTTATTAGTTGATCAAATGGAAGAAAAAGGTGTTGAAATAATCGTTGGTCTTGTACAAGACCCAACTTTTGGTCTTTCTATTATGGTTGGTATCGGTGGTATTTATACTGAGCTTTACAAGGATGTATCCTTTAGAGTTATACCTATTGAAAGGGTTGATGCAGAGGAGATGATTGAGGAAATTAAAGGTAAAAAACTTCTGGAAGGTTTTAGGAATATTCCTGCAAATAAAGAACTTGTAATTGATCTTATTACAAAGGTTTCAAAGATTGGTGAAGAACTGATTGACAATATTGATCAGATGGATTTAAACCCTGTTTTTGTTTATAAAGATGATATTTGTGTTGTTGATGCAAAATTGATATTAAAATAGTTTAGGTGTTATACATGATGGAAAAAACAAACGATTATAAAATTAAAGATATTAAACTTGCAGATTTTGGTAGAAGAGAAATAGAAATTGCTGAGAATGAAATGCCTGGTCTTATGGCAACCCGCGAGAAATATGGACCTAAAAAATTGCTTAAAGGTGCTTGTATAACTGGTAGTCTTCACATGACTATTCAAACTGCGGTTCTCATTGAAACACTTACAGAGCTTGGTGCCAATGTGCGTTGGGCTAGTTGTAATATTTTTAGTACACAAGATCATGCAGCTGCTGCTATTGTAAAGGCGGGTACTTCTGTTTTTGCATGGAAGGGTGAAAATCTTAAAGATTATTGGTGGTGTACAAAGAAGGCTTTTGATTTTGGAAATGGAAAAGGACCAAATTTGCTTGTTGATGATGGAGGGGATGCAACTCTTATGGTTCATAAGGGTTATAAAGTTGAAGAAAATCCAAAGCTTCTTGATAAAGATTATAGTTCTGAGTCTGAGGACATAAGGGAACTTATGGCTTGTTTAAAAGAGGTTTATAAAAAAGATTCTGCTCATTGGCATCGAATTGTTAAAGATATTAAAGGTGTTTCTGAGGAAACTACAACTGGTGTTCACAGATTGTATCAAATGAAAAAAGAAGGTATGCTTTTGTTTCCTGCGTTTAATGTTAACGATAGTGTTACTAAAAGTAAGTTTGATAATTTATATGGTTGTCGTGAGAGTCTTGCTGATGGAATAAAACGTGCAACCGATGTAATGGTTGCAGGTAAAACTGTTGTTGTTTGTGGTTATGGAGATGTTGGTAAAGGTTGCTGTCAGAGTATGCGTGGTTTTGGTGCTCGTGTAATTGTAACAGAGATTGACCCGATTTGTGCACTTCAGGCTGCTATGGAAGGATATGAGGTTACGACTTTAGAGGATGTTCTTTCCAAGGGTGATATTTATGTTACAGCTACTGGTAATTGTGATATTATTACTGCAGAGCATATGAAGAATATGAAGAATCAAGCTATTGTTTGTAACATTGGCCATTTTGATAATGAGATTCAAGTTGAGAAGTTAAATAAAATTCCTGGTATTAAAAAAGTAAATATCAAACCTCAGGTTGATAAATATGTTTTTGCTGATGGTCATGAAATCTTTTTACTTGCTGAGGGACGTCTTGTTAATCTTGGATGTGCAACTGGTCATCCAAGTTTTGTTATGAGTAATAGTTTTACTAATCAGTGTCTTGCGCAGATAGAGCTTTGGAATAATAAATATGATATTGGTGTGTATATGCTTCCTAAGATTTTGGATGAAGAAGTAGCTCGTCTGCATCTGAAGAAGCTTGGTGTTAAGCTATCAAAGCTTTCTAAGAAGCAAGCAGAGTATATTGGTATCTCGGTTGAAGGACCTTATAAACCAGAGTATTATAGATATTAGTAAAGTAAAGATAAAGGGTTTTAAATAAGCCCTAATTCTTTGGATAATTCTATCCATACCCTGGATAATTCTTTTATTTTATAATCATCTATTACTTTTCCCATAATATATATTTTGTATATCATTATATTTAATATTGTCGATTTATTTATCGACTATAAACGTAATAACATAGTTTTAGAATCAAATAGAAAATAAATTAATTAATGAAAACATTATTCTACCTAAAAAAGTCAAACACAGGATGAAAACAAAAAAATGATAACACTAATTGGAACAGGACATGTATTTGATTTAAGTAAACAAATAACAGATATATTCGATCAAAAACAACCAAATATACTATGCATAGAGCTAGATGAACAAAGATACCAAGGTCTTATGCTGAAACAAGCAAATCCAGTAAAATACCAAGAAGCTAGCAAAAATCAACCTGTAATATACAAGCTACTCGCTCGTTTTCAAGATGGCATAGCCAATGAATACGGTGTAAAAGCAGGACAAGAGATGATAACAACAATAGAATACGCACAAAGCCATCAGATACCACTAGCATTTATAGATATGAATGCACAAAATATGTTTTCAAAAATGCTTAAAAAAATGAGTATAAGTGAAAAAATAAAAATCATGTTCTCAGGAATAAGTGGATTTTTCATAAGTAAAAAAAGAGTAGAAAAAGAAATTAATAATATACAAAAAAACTTTGATGTTTATCTAAATGAAATAGGTAAAAAGTTTCCAACAATAAAACGTGTTTTAATTGATGAAAGAAATTCATTCATGGCTCAGCAACTCATATCTGCAAGCGAAAAATACGAAAAGATAATCGCAGTAGTTGGAGATGGACATATACCTGGGCTTATGGACCTTTTAAAAAAAAATGAAATACCGCATGAAACAGTAAGGTTAAGTGAGATTAAAGATAAAAAATTTGAAGTTAATGATACATCTAATGCTTATTTTACTATTGAACATAAACAATTTTAAAAATACTTGTTTATATATTCTCTTAACTTAATTTAAAATGGACCTGTAGCCTAGCATGGATTGGGCGACAGTTTCCTAAGCTGTAGATCGCGGGTTCGAATCCCGCCAGGTCCGTAAGATAGAAAAAAAGAATATAATCAAAATAATTACATGAAGATGATGGCTATATTACACCAAGAAAATCCATCCTATTAGTGTGCAAAGATTCATTAATGGGCATTGAAAAACTGAATATATAATAACAGTTTAACAAGTAAATAAACTACTTGACAAACTGGCTGAATACAATGACAACCAAAAGATGACACAGAACCTAAAAGTTTTAGAGGTGGCTTAAATGGAAAACAAGAAACAAAAGGAAATGGTATTCGTACCATACAATATTTTTGGGGAAACAGAACTAATGACAGTTGAAGAAGTCCTGCAAAAGTATTTTGGGTATAAGGTGAATGAGAAATGAACAGTTACTTGCTTTTCCATAAGATATAATACTTGGTAATCCTTTGTATCACCAAGGTTATTAAAAGTGTTATTTTATTTAATAATCTTAAAAGAAGAAAACCTAAGGGAAAAAATGACTTATAGCAGAAAAAAAGTTGTTGTAGTTGGTGGTGGACCTGCTGGTATGATGGCAGCGATTAGAGCTAGCCAACTTATTAAAAATGTAATACTAGTAGAGAAAAATAATATTTTAGGTAAAAAACTTCTTTTAAGTGGTAATGGACGATGTAATCTAACAAATTCAAAACCTTTGGAATTATTCTTAAAAGGATATGATAGAAATGGTGAATTCTTAAGAGACGCTTTTAAATTATTTTTCAATTTTGATCTAATTAAGTTCTTTGAATCTAGGCAATTAAAATTTATTACTGAAAGTAATGGAAAAATTTTTCCGGAAACAAATAGTGCATCCAGTGTTTGTAATGTATTAGAAAAAGAATTAATTAATAACAATGTAAAAATAATTTATAATCGGCAGTTAAACGATATTATTGTTGAAAATAAAAAAATTAAAGAAATAATTTTTAATGACGGCTCACAGCTACCTGTAGATTGTTTGATAATTGCTACTGGTGGAATTACTTATAGTTCAACTGGTTCAGATGGAAAAGTTATAAAACTAGTAGAAAAACTTGGTCATAAAATTGTTTCAATACATCCAGGTTTGGTTCCACTGATTACGGACAAAAGATATCCTGCGGCATTGGAGGGATTATCTCTTAAGCAAGTCCGTGTCATTTTTGAATATGACCAAAAGAAAATAAAATCAGATGTAGGAGATTTATTGTTTACAGGAAATGGTATTTCTGGACCTATTATATTGTCAATTTCTGAAAAGATTGTAGAGTTGTTGAATAAAGGCATTAAAATTTCAGCGTCTATAGATTTAATACCAGCTGAAACTGAAAAAGAAGTTGAAGTAAAATTCATGAAAGAAATAATAAATAATTCTAAAAAAAGTATATCTAATGTTTTAAAGAAAAGTTATCCAGATCGATTAGTCGATTTAGCACTGGAAATTTTAGAAATTGATTCTTTGCTAAAAGTAAGTCAGTTGAAAGTAAGTGACAGGAAAAAAATAGTCTCATTTTTAAAAGGAATTAATTTAAGAATAATTGGATTTGAATCTTTAGAAAAAGCTATGATAACTGTGGGTGGTATATCATTAAAGCAGATTAATCCAAGAAAAATGTCGTCAACTTTAATAGATGGTTTATTTTTTGCTGGTGAAATGATAGATATTAATGGTGATACTGGTGGTTTTAACTTGCAAGAGGCTTTTTCAACTGGTTATCTGGCTGGTGAAAATGCTGCAAAATATGTATTATATTAGCTTTTTTTATAATGGTTATTAAACTTGCTTTTTTGACGTTTTTACACGATATGTTTAAATACAATTTGTGATAGTAAATAGCATGATAAGAAGTATCAATATTTCTTATCTAAGAGGCAGAAAAATATGACGTTAACAGAAGAACAGAAAAAACTAATCTTAAGTTTTCTTAAAGGATCAGCTAATAAAAATAAGTTGGTAAAAGAAATTACTAATAAAGAATAACATTAAAATTATCATCTTAAAATAATATTACTTTGTAAAAAATATTAAAGATTTTTAGGTGAGTAAAAAATGATACTCCCCAAAAATTTTTAATTATATAAGAGTTACACTGTTTATCTCATTTAGATTATCAAGGCTGTTCATTTTCACCATTTCACCAGATATTGTGTAGAGAATATTGTCGATGTAGAGGGTTCTTGTAATATCTGTGTTGGAGTAACCCCAATACCAATAGTAGTCAGATGTATATTGCATTTGTTCCGGGGTTTGATGGGTGATTCGTCCTTTGAGTTCAAAGTCACTCTCAAGGTTTAGTCTATAGACATAGGCACCTTGGAAGGTGAATTCTCCGAATAATGCTTCTGTACCACTGCTGTTGACATATCGATCTTTGGCTTCCTGAGAGATCTCATATAGACTTACTGGGATCACGAGGAGTTCTTTTTCTCTGTCAAATAGGAATGCTTTGTGGTCATATAGAGCAGGACTGTCTGTTCCACGGTCACCGATGACGATCTTTGCTTCTTCAACAGGATTTTCGATGTCGCTGACGTCGAATAGAGCTATCTTAAGGCCTAGTATCGCCGTGTAGTATATAGCTCCAGGAGTATGAACCTTATCTGCATCAATGCTTGGGTCTACTTCTTTACCGATGCCGATTATATGAGTTTCATCGTATGGGTGGAGGTATTCGGAGTATCCTGGGATCTTTAGTTCTCCAAGTATGCGTGGGTTATAAGGATCTGATAAATCAATGGTGAATAGTGGGTCGACTTGGACAAAGGTGACAAGGTATGCACGATCTCCAAGGAATCTTGCAGCGTAGATGGATTCTCCAGGTGCGATGTTCTCAATCTGGGAGATCTGTTTGAGGTCTTCATCTAGTATGTAGATGTTGTTACTAGATTGAGTATCTTCACCCCAGTTGTTTCCAATGGTTGTTGCGATTCTGAAGAATCCGTTGTGTTCATCCAAGGAGAATTGGTTTAGGATATGCCCAGGAACTTCTCCTTGGGCGATATAGCTGACATCTCCAGTGGTGATAGAAATTTTATGAAGAATTGTAGTTTCTTGGTCGCTGAATGATGAAAGATCTCCTTGAGTTTTGTATAATATTGGATAATATGGATAATGAGCTGATGCAAGGAAGATGTTGTTTTTTGATACGTACATTGTTTGGGAGCTGCCGAGCATAAAGCTTTTTTCAACAACATCATTGGTATTAAGGTTTAGTGAGATCACATGGGTCATGGTATCTGAGAGCTCTGGGACATCAACATAGTAAATGTCACTAGCGGAGATGTTTTGGCTATTGCGATCGATACTGATTTGAGGCACGTTGAGAGTATAGTTTTTTTCATCAAGTGCATAGTAAATGTTGTAAGTGTATTCAGTTGCGACCACGTATACGTATTCATCGATCAGACGGGCATCGAAGTAACCGCCGTCGATTCTGATTTCTTTTTCAAGGATCGGGTTCGCTCGATCATTGATATCGTAGACGTTGATGACTGTTTGTGTTACACCACCCCACCATATATCAGGACGAACCATGTCAACTTTAAGATCACCTTCAAGAAGAGGATAATTATAATAACCACCAGTGTCCCCAAAGACAACTAGACGATTACCCCGGATGAAGATGTTGTTAATGGTAACATTTGTAATTGTGATCTTAGAAAGAATTGATGCTTCTGTTGCCGGGTATGTTTTAATGATAAAGACCGTTTGGTTTGCAACTACATAAAGGTAGTTTCCATCGGTTTTGACAATATCTGGTTCGTCTACACCTGCAACTTGAACATTGGTTGTTGAATACGAAGGAGATTCCTCACCACCCTGAGTTGCTCCATCAGCGGTATTTCCTGATTTTTCTAACATGGCATTGAAAGAATCATAATATCTTCCATGGTTGGCATCTGTTTCATATCGTTTATGCAGGAAAGTAAGAAGTTCATCATAAGATTGGAAAGTATTGAGTTTATAGGTATAAGTTCCTTTGTCAAGTGGCGAAAGTGTAATGATTGCTACGAGACCTGCACATGCTAGCATACTTACAATTAATATTCCTGTTATTTGTGTTGTTTTTTTATCCATAATTTATCACATCACTCTAATTTAAAGATAGTTATATCAATTTAAGTTTATATACTAACTGAAAACGTTTGGTAAAAACCGAACAACAATATACTTTTTCTTATTTTAAAATCTATTTCATTAAAAGATTTTTTATTAGTTATTGGATAAGTGAAATTTAAATAAAACCTTTTTAACCATAATTATATATTTCATATTCTCACAAAAAATTATTTTTAATGTAATGATATATATTTTTTATTTAAATTACTAAAAAATATTTGGTCATAAACTTATGACGATACATTTTTATAAATGATATGATCATCGACTTCGTAAATGTTTTCTAACAGCGTAAGTATTTGAGAATAAGAAGAAACATGTTGAATTTTAAGTTTCAAATTCTTTAAATTGTAACAATTTGAAAAATACTCTGGAAGAATTTTACGCATTTTGATAATGCCATTAGATGAACCATAAAAATCTCTTAGCTGCTCTAAATGCTCCAAACATATCTTTTTTTTATCCTTAAGAGTTGGATTAGAAAAAGGCTTATTAGAAAATTTAGATATTAGTTCTGATATAAGCCAGGGGTTGCCAATAATACCACGTCCAGGCATTATTGCAGCAGCACCAGTTTTTTTAATCATCATTTCTGCATCCATTCCTGTAAAAATTCCTCCATTAGCAATAACAGGAATTGAAATACTGTCTACAACGGATTTTATTAAATTAAAATCAATAGTTAAACCAAATTTTTTTTCTCCAGTTCGCCCGTGGATAATAACTGCTGTAGTACCCGCATTCTTAAGTTTTTGAGTAAGGGAGATAACATTTATATTTTGTTTTGTTGCACCTAGGCGAAGCTTACATGTTACAGGGATATTTACCGCATTGATAACAGATTTAGTAACTAAATATGCATTTTCTTCTTGTTTCATGAGAGATATACCTGCCCCCTTATTAGCAACTTTTTTTATTGTACAACCCATGTTAATATCGATATAATCAAAACCCATATTTTCAACAATCTTTGCTGCTTCTCCCAATATTTTAGGGTCTGAACCAAAGAGTTGGACTCCATTAAAATGTGTTCCATCTGCTTTTTTAAGTATCTGTATGGTTCTTGGATTTTTACGAATGATTGCTTGTGCACTTACCATCTCAGTTATTATAAATGGTGGATTAAATTTTGCAAGAATAGTTCTGTATGGATAATCAGTGTATCCACTAATTGGAGGGAGTATAAACTTATCCTTAAGCAGACGCTTTACAAATGTAGATGAATACATAATATGTATATAAGAAATGATTCGACTATTTTTTATTATTTTTTATTAGAGAGTATTATTAGTACCTATTTTTCAATGAATGGTTTTTATTAAAACTTAAAAAACGTATTTTTTTCCTTTTAAGGGGTTTGTTTTTTAAGCAAAGAAATGATATTAGATTAATAATTATGACAAAAACAGGACATATAGATCAAAGGATTGGTGTGTTTGTAGATGTGCAAAATATGTATTATTCTGCAAGGCAGCTATATTCAGCTAAATCAAATTTTAAAACAATATTAAAAGAAGCTATTGCCGGCAGGAAGCTAATTAGAGCCATAGCATATGTTATTAAAGCAGATATAAAAGATGAGAACACGTTTTATGACGCATTATCTGAAATGGGATTTGAAGTAAAATCAAAGGAGCTTCAGGTTTTTTATGGTGGTGCAAAGAAAGGAGATTGGGATGTGGGAATAGCTATGGATGTGATGAGACTGGCACCAAAATTAGATACAATTGTTTTAGTAAGTGGAGATGGGGATTTCTCTGATTTGTTAGAACATTCAAAAAGCCTTGGTTGTCGAGTAGAAGTAATAGCTTTTGGTAAAACTACTTCTCATAAGCTTAAGGAAGTCGCAGATTTGTTTATAGATCTTGATAAAGATGTAAAGTATTTATTGAAAAAACGTAAATAGTATTTATAAATATATTATATTAAAAAAATGAGAGTTTGATATGATTAACATTAAATGTAAAAAATGTGGTTGGAAGTTACCTTTTTCTGCCAAAGCAACAAAAGATAGTGTTCAGGAACGAGGCGCGGGTAATATTGTATGTCCTAAATGTGGCGAGGTTTTGGTACGAAAAGGTGGTAATGTCAATCGATGGTACTGATTACCTATTAACATCTAGTAGTTTGTATTAATAGAAAATTGAAATTCTTTTAATATTGAAAAATATTCGAAAATTTACATACTAAATATTTTTCATCTAACTAACAGACAAACAAATTTATATAATTAAGCAAATATATAAGATATTGTCTTCAAATAGGAGTATTATATGAAAAAACAATTTATAACATTAATATTAATAGGTATAATAATCACCGTTTCTATAAACCCAATAGTATTTGGTCTGACTAAAACAACAAAACAAATAAATTTTTCAGAAGAAAACATTCAACTCAAGTCAAATTATATTTCAGATTCATTTTTTGATCTTTACATAAAAGTCCTGATGAAAATTGGACATAAACCATCAATTGCGGCGGGTATAATTTATAACGATACATTGGTATGGTCAAAAGGATATGGATATTATGATATAGAAAATCAAAAGCATGCGACAAAAGACACATTATACTTACAAGCATCGGTATCAAAAACAGTTACAGCAACAGCAATTATGCAGCTATACGAAAAAGGGAAATTCAATTTAAGTGATGATGTTAATGATTACTTACCATTTGAACTAAGAAATCCAAATCACCCAGATTTACCAATAACTTTTGAAATGATTCTTTCACACCGTTCAAGTCTTGCAGATGATAATCTATATTGGTTATGCTTATCTTATTTACCAGGTGACCCTGATTGTATAGGTTATCCTTATCCTTGGTTTGAAGAATATTTAACACCGAATGGAAGTGCCTATAGTTCATCAACTTGGTCAGATGCAAAACCTGGTGAAGAATATTACTATGCAAATGTTGGATTTTCACTTATTGGTTATCTAGTGGAAATATTATCTAATCAAAACTTTAACGACTATTGTAAAGAACATATTTTTGAACCATTACAGATGTATAATTCAAGTTTTAGATTAAAGGATCATAACATCAGTAATATCGCAGTACCTTATGAGTTTAAAAATGGTGAATATTTCAGACATCCACATTATGGAATTCATCTAATTTATCCTGCAATAACTTTAAGAACATCTATTGAAGAATATTCACACTTTATAATCGCTCATATGAATGGTGGAGTATATAAAGAAGTTAGAATACTTAATGAATCAACTGTAGAACTTATGCATACTGCTCATTTTTCCCCTAAAGATAAATACAATTATGGTTTAGGGTGGCAAATAACAAGAAAATCTTTTGGAAAAATACAGATAAGCCATAGTGGAGGATACGTAGGAGTACATGATATTGTTACAATAAAACCAGAGAAAAACATTGCTGTAATACTTTTTTCTAATGAACTTGACTCAGAATTACTTTCGACAAAAATAGAAAGATATGCATTCAAATATATAAACAAAGCATTGTTTTTCAAAGCTAATATTATAGCATCATAAGTCCTAATTTTTTAATTTCTTAACCATATAAGATCCTTCACGTTCATAGCCAAAACGTCTGTAATAATTACGTGTTCCTATACCTGATAAAACACCTATTTTATGTGCATCATACTCTTCTTGTGAAATAAGTTCAGCTTTTTGCATTAAGCGTTCACCCCAACCCTTATGCTGCCATTGATTATCCTGTGCATTTGCACCTACCATAACCGTTGGGCCAAAAACATGAAGTTCCCTGACCAACATAGAATTTGTTTTAGAAGGATGTCTCAATCTTAAAAGACCTATTATAACATCACTTTTAGTATCTTCAAAGGAAAGAAAGATTTCTTCACCTTTTGAAGCAGGATATTTATCGATTACAAGTTTTACATCTTTAGAGTTTGGACTATAACTAGATTTATATTGGACATGACCTACTTCACGACATCTAATGCAATTACATTTTCCACCGTCTTTTTTAAGTTGCTTCTGAACCAAAATCCTTAAATCACCACGTTTAACGCCTTCTGCAATTAAATTTATTGGGATGTCCCGCTGGATTCTTTGTATTCTAACCCATTTTGGTACTTGTTTTTTAATTTCAGTAATAAGTTTAATAGTTTCCTGTAGAGAATAGGGTTTATATTCACCATTTTTCCACAAATTGTATAGTTTTGTATTTGGCATAACAAGTGTAGGATAAATTTTAATTGCATCTGGTCTAAATCTTTCATCTTCAAAAATTGTTTTAAATGCGTCTAAATCACGATTAAAATTAGAGCCCATAAGACCAGGCATCATATGATAAATCACTGAAAAACCTGCATCTTTTAACATATGTGTAGACTTAGCAACATCATCAACAGTATGACCACGATTCACAAACCTATAAACATCATCATAAACAGTCTGTACACCAAGCTCCACACGAGTAACTCCAAGACCAAGCATTAAATCAATATGAGATTTTTTACAATAATCAGGACGCGTTTCAATAGTAATATCACTATTTCTGATTGCTGCATTTTCAGCTGCAGCCTGCGCATCAATTATATTTTTAGCATTAGAACCAGACATTGCATTTAGACACTGTGTTACAAACCACTCTAGATAATCCTTTGGATAAGCGGTTATAGTCCCGCCAAAAATTATAAGTTCAACCTTATCAACATCATGGCCCATAATCCGAAACTGATTTATTCTACTCATAACTTGATTAAAAGGATCAAAATTATGCTCAATTGCTCTTCTACCCGCAGGTTCGTTACCAGTATAGCTCTGCGGTGTACCCAAGCTTGGACCACCAGGGCAATAAATACATGGTTCATCTTTTGGACAAGGAAAAGGTTTAGGCATAACAGTAATAATATAAACACCTGAAACTGAACGTATGGGTTTAATTCTTAGAACCTTTAGAAGTTTCTTTTTCTCGTCATCTTTTGCGGCTGAAAGTATCTGAGAATTACGTGGAAAAATCTTCAAATCAAATTTTCGACATGCCCATAGTTTAACTTTAGTCAAATCTTTATCGTTTGCAAACTCTCCTGAAAGTATTTTATCAATAATTGCACGATATGCTTCGTTGTTTGTCATTTATTTCACCAGGAAAGTAACTCGTGTAAACAAAAACAAAAATAAAAAGGCTTGCCATCTAATTTCTAAAGACTGTGTCTACGTGTACTATAACATATATTAAAAGCATCTATATCTTTTAGAAGACTATTAAATTCATTTTTAATTTCATGATACTTTTCATCATTGATTAAATTATTTTTGTTGAATTTACATGGAAGCTCACGTATATTCCCTTGTAATCTACAGACAATAGGTCTTACAGGATAGATACTACATCTATCATTTTTAAGATATGGACATTTCATGTTATGTTTTTCAAATTCCTCCGTTGACCATATAATATATTCTAAATTGTTTTTATGAAGATACTCTCTTATGTTCATTTCTTCTGGTTTAAACCATATAATTGGACCTTCGCATTCGTGGCAATGCTGACAATCAAAATTAGGGATTTTTGAGTATATGTTGTTTAACCGGCCTATTATTGTTTTGTTACTATGCATCGTTTATTCACTTAACCTATGATAAAAACTTGATAAAAATAGTTATTTATTTTATCACTGGTTTATTATAAGATAATTTAGTTAGTTGCTCTTGAAGTTTTTTTATTGCCTGTTCTTTATCTAGTCCTGCTCCAACAAACTCAGGACTTAACTGATCATTTTTTATTTGATTCAGCCATTTTTCTAAAATTTGTTTTTCATACATTTGAGCATCAACTCTCAAAAGTTTTTATTTAAACTATTGGTTTATCTTTATATTAAGTTTAATAGCTTTTAGATTAAAAACCGAGGGAAAAGTGATTAAAAAGGTTATAAAAAGGGTTTTTATTTAATAATAGAACAATTTAACAATAAAAAAGATTTTTATACTAACTTATAGTCATATTATATTTGATTACAATGATGTGAGAAAAAATTATTTCTGAATGCTGCTTTAAAAGATGATGAAAAATGGGCGAACTGAGTAATCAAATAAATAAAATTTAATTACATTATTTGAATTGAGTTTAAAAATACAAAAAATTAAGGTAATATTTGTGTTGGAGGTTTAGAAATTAAAAAAGAAAATTGTTATTTTTGCGGTTATAGATGGGTAAGGTGTTCAGATGAATCACCGATTATCTGCCCAAATTGCAAAACAAAGTTTTATTCACAAGAACAACTAGAAAAAATGAAAAAAACAAAAAAGTGATGAGAAAAATATGCAAAAAGCAATATTTGGAGCGGGGTGTTTTTGGGGTGTTGAAGCCTCATTTCAAAAAATAAAAGGTGTAACCTCAACAATAGTTGGATTTATGGGTGGAAAAATAAAAAATCCTACTTATGAACAAGTTTGCACAGATAAAACAGGGCATGCTGAAGTAGTTCAGATAATATATGACCCATTAATTATATCATACGAAAAACTCTTGGAAATATTTTGGAGTATACATGATCCTACACAACTAAATAGACAAGGAATAGATATAGGGACGCAATACCGCTCAGTAATATTTTATCATTCTGAAGAACAGAAACAAATAGCAGAAAAATCAAAACAAAAACAATTGCTTAGACACAAAAAAGAAATAACTACAGAAATAATTCCTGCAAAAGAATTCTACCCTGCTGAAGAATATCATCAGAAATACTTAGAAAAAAATAGATTATTTTCGTGTAAAAAATAAGTTATTTATTTTTTTATTAAGTTGTTATATTGACATAAAGAGATTTTTTTAAAAATAAAGTATTGATAGTTCTACATCATTTTATGTATCATTTTTGTATCAATTTCTGTATCATTTTTAAGAAGAAAAATAGTATATTTTTGGTATAACATTTTTCAATTATGCTTAAATCTTTTTTATGAAATCAAGACTAGCTGAATTAATACAATAACGTTTACCAGTGGGTTTAGGCCCATCATCAAAAACATGGCCAAGATGACTACCACAATTATTACAAATAACCTCAATGCGTTTCATGGCAAAACTATAATCAGTTTTTAATTCAATACTACCTTTTGATATTACATCCCAGAAACTAGGCCAACCACTACCAGAGTCAAATTTGACATCGGAAGAAAATAAAGGCTTTGCACAACCTGCACAAATGTAGATTCCGGAGTCTTTATTTTTTAATAGTTTACCTGTAAAAGGTTTCTCAGTACCTTTCTCACGTAATATCTGATATCTTTCAGGTGTTAGAATTTTCTTCCATTCTTCCTCAGGTTTTTTAATCATTAGAAACTCCTTTTAACAATGGAAATAAAGCTTGTATTCTAAATCGGTAGTCTCGCCTATATACTGTTGCCATTCCTTTTGCTTGTAATGTATAAACATATCAACTGTATCTTTACCAATTGCTTTTTTAATAACTTCATCTGACTCAAGTTCTTCAAGAGCTTCATTTAGATTAGTAGGAAGTTTTTTTATTTTTAAATCTGAGGCATTCTCACTCATCTTATAGATATTCTCAGATATAGGTTCATACTCAATCTTCTTTTTTATACCATCTATACCTGCATGAATCATTGCAGAATATAAAAGATAAGGGTTAGCTGCTGCATCCGGGTTACGAACCTCTACATCGACATTTTTTCTTGCAGGTATACGTATTAGACTGCTACGGTTATACTGCGCCCAAGCGATATAAACAGGTGCCTCAAAATTAGGAATAAGACGTTTATAAGAATTAAGAGTAGGATTAGCAATAGCTGCCATTCCACGCGCATGTTCTAAAATACCACCAATAAAATATCTAGCAGTCTGACTCAGACGAAATTCATCAGAATCATCTTGGAACATGTTCTTACCATGATTATAAAAACAAACATGAGCATGCATACCTGAACCTGCATCATTTGAAAATGGTTTAGGCATAAAAGTAACAAGTAAATCAAACAAATTTGCAACCTCTCGGGCTAAATATTTGAAAAAAATACAATAATCCGCAGCATCTAGTGCATTAAGCTCTTGAATTTCTACTTCGTGTTGATATAAACCAAGTTCATGATGATGATACTTAACAGGATAACCACAGTTAAGTAGATGCTCAGATATAGTCTTACGAAAAGCTTTACAATCATCCAGAGCGGGAGGTGCACAATAACCCTGTTGTTCAACAATTTTAGGTTCTTCTTGTCCATGATCTTTTATCAAATAAAATTCAAGTTCAGGAGAAAACATTACTTTATCAAAACCTTGGTTTTTAGCAAAAATTATTGCTTTTTTTAAAATATTACGAGGATCTGCAATAAATGGTTTACCTGAACTATCATATATCTCACAAATAAAACGAGCTTCACCTTGTTCATGGGGTAGAACAAGAAAACTATCAATATCAGGTTTAACGATCATATCTGATTTTTCAACTTTGGCAAAACCTACACTAGATCCATCAAAACCAATACCGTTATCAACAACACTTTCAAAAAAACTAGAAATAGGAAGATGAAGAACACGTAACCTACCAATAATATCAGTGAAATGAAGTTGAATCCAATTAATTTTACATTCTTCTACCTTTTTTTTAATATAAACAATGCTGCTCATAAGGATAGGTAGTAAAAAAACAAACATAAAAGTCTTTCTATGAAATTAAGCAGAACCAATCATTGCACCTATAAATAAAATAATTGTTGAACTAATGGTAATTAAAATATTATCATCAATAGGTCCAATTTCATATCTTTCAAAAAAAGTTGCAACTATTGCTGCAGCTATACCCCATAACGCCATATTAGGAATATTTGAGAGGCTACCTAAATAATAACCAATAGGAATACATACACAAGCCATATAGATATTACCTATTGGATGTTTATTGCGTTCCTTAAAACCATAGTTACGAACAAGACCTGTAACACCATCACCAAATGCAATAAAAGCTGGAGGCATTACAGCAATCCAAGGATTATTAAAAACCTGCCATAAAATAAAAATTGCAACCCCCCACATCAGACAAAAACTTACATCACTAGCATTATCATCAGTTTGAAACCAATATAAAATTTGACCAGATTTATGAAAAACAAACATAATAATAGTTATAAGAATACTAGCAAGTAAAGGAAAATACGGTTCTGAAAAAACAAAAGGAACTGCAAGGACTACAAAACCACCTGCAAAGATATGAATAAACTTACGATTATAATATATAATAACACTTTTATCTATATGTTTTGTATTAACACAATAATCATAAATTTGTTTAGTAATTAATATAATAGCAAATGTATAAACTGCAAAAGCTATCATCCATACTATTTCACTAGCAATCTGGATATCCATTTATTTTACCTTATAAAACAATCCTATTTAAAACCAATATATATGGAAGAAAGACATAGAAACTTATATAAAACATGTTATAATCTACCTCTTTCAAAAATAATACTCCGGTAATATTTAAGGAGGAAAAAAATATATGAAAGGAAAAATTAAATGGTATAATACAAGAAAAGGATTCGGCTTTGTAGAAAGCGAAGATGGAAAAGACATATTTGTACACAGATCATCCGTACCCGCAGGAGTCTTCTTAAATGAAGGCGATAGTGTAGAATTTGAGACTGAAGAAACAGATAAAGGCGTTAAAGCAGTAAACATAAAAAAATTATAAGACTGTTTTTAGATTTATCAAAGTTAATCAGTAATAAATAAAGTAAATTTACTTTTTTCTAATTTTTTTTCTTTTTATTTTTTACTAACATTTTTTCCTTTTTCAAAACATTTATCACAAATATTATTTCCATGGGGTATACGTGTACCACAAATACTACATTTACCATGACCTACGCGTTTGAAACCAACTGTTATCTCATGGTCCTTTGTAATCCAGTTAAACATTAAACCATCACGATGAATTCGACTCATAATTTTATCATCCCGATAAATATGATAATCCAAAGTTTGTATTAAATTATTTTGCTAAAATAATTCTATAATTACTAAAAGAAAAAATACTTAAGTAATTGTAGTATAAACAAAAAAAAGGAAGAATCGCATTTATGAAAGCATTTGTTACGGGTGGTGCAGGTTTTATCGGAAGTCACCTAGTTGATAAATTAATTCAGAGAGGAGATAAAGTAACAGTTTTTGATAATTTAAGCTCTGGTGAAACAAAATACATTAAACATCATTTAGATCATCCTAGTTTTAAATTTATAAAAGCAGATTTGCTTGATTTTAAAACTGTAAAAAAAGAAATTAAAAATCATGATGTGGTATTTCATATAGCTGCGAATCCTTATGTTAGATTAGGTGAAAAACAAACTAGATTAGATTTAGAACAAGGGACTATTGCTACATATAATGTTTTAGAGGCAATGAGACTAAATAATATTAAAAAAATTGTTTTTTCTAGTAGTAGTGTTGTTTATGGTGAAACAGCTGATATAAATATTCTTGAATCATATGGTCCGACTTTTCCTATATCACTTTATGGTGCTGGAAAACTAGGTGGTGAAGGTTTAATTAGTTCATTTTGTGGAACTTTTGGTTTTCAAGCTTGGATTTATCGTTTTGCAAATATCGTTGGAATTAGGGGAACCCATGGAGTAATAGTTGATTTCATTGCTAAACTTGAAAAAAATTCAAAAGAACTAGAAATCCTTGGAGATGGTTGTCAGCAGAAACCATACTTGTATGTAACAGAACTTGTAGATGGTATGTTATTTGGTTTTGAACATTCAAAAGAACAAATAAACTTGTTTAATCTTAGTATTGACAGCAATTCAACTGTTAAACATATTGCAGAAATGGTTGTAGAAGAAATGAAACTTAATAATGTAAAATTTAGATATACTGGTGGTAAACGTGGTTGGGCAGGTGATGTTCCACGTTTCCAGCTTTCAACAGAAAAAATGAGAAAACTTGGTTGGCAGGCGAGTTTATCATCTGATGAGGCAGTTAGAAAATCTATTCAAGATTCATTAATTATTAATCAATGAGTAATGTACACTAAATCTTTATATGATGTTTTGTAATGAGGAGTTCTGATGAAAATATCAATTATCGGAACAGGTTATGTTGGACTTGTTAGTGCTAGCTGTTTTGCAAAACTTGGGCATCAAGTAATTTGTGTCGATATTGATAAAGAAAAAGTTGATAAAATAAACAAGAGTATTTCTCCGATTTATGAAGAAGGTCTTGATAAATTATTTACTACGCATAAGGATAAAATTAAAGCAACAGATGATTATTCGTATGCAATAAAACAAAGTGATGTAACCTTTATTTGTGTAGGTACACCTTCTAAAAAAGATGGTAGTATTGATCTTTCATTTGTTAAGGAATCTGCTAAAGAAATTGGTAAACAATTAAAGCAAAAGGATAGATGGCATTTGGTTGTGATGAAAAGTACAGTTGTCCCAGGGACAACTAATGATTTTGTACTACCTTTGCTTGAAGAATTTTCTTTAAAAAAAGCAGGTGAAGGTTTTGGATTGGCTATGAACCCTGAATTTTTAAAAGAAGGATTAGCTGTCAAAGATTTTCTTGAACCAGATAGAATAATAATTGGAACATATGATAAAAAAAGTGGATATATGCTTAAAAAACTGTATGCAAATATATCATGTCCGAAAATTGAAACTTCACTTTCTGCCGCTGAAATGATCAAGTATGCAAGTAATGCATTTCTGGCAACAAAAATTTCTTTTATAAACGAAATTGGAAACATGTGTAAAAAATTAGGTATAGATACATATGATGTCGCAGAGGGAATAGGATTGGATAAAAGAATAGGGCGAGCATTCCTGGATTCAGGTATAGGTTGGGGTGGATCATGTTTCCCAAAAGACGTTGATGCACTGATTGCTTGGGCAAAAGAAAACAATGAAAAAACTAGAATTATAGAAAGCACAAGAGAAATAAATGAACAACAACCACTGAAACTTGTAACCATTCTAAAAAAATATATCCCAAAATTAAATGGCAAAACAATCGGCATCCTAGGATTAGCATTTAAACCAAACACAGACGATGTAAGAGAAAGCCGCGTGATACCAATTATAGACCAACTACTAAAAGAAGGAGCAACTATCAAAGCATACGACCCTAAAGCAATGGAAAACTTCAAAAAACTATACCCAAACATAAATTACTGTTCATCAGCATCAGAAGCTCTCAACTCCGATGCAGTACTCATAATAACAAAATGGGAAGAATTCACAGAATTAGACTTCAAAGAAAAAATAGTTATCGACGGTAGAAAAATAGAAGAAGCAAAAAAAGCAAAAATATACGAAGGAGTATGTTGGTAGATGAAAATAAAAAAAGCAGTAATACCCGCAGCAGGACTAGGAACGCGTTTCCTACCTGTAACAAAATCAATGCCAAAAGAAATGTTACCAATAATAGACACACCAGCTATACACTATGTTGTAAAAGAAGCTGTAGACTCAGGTATAGATGACATAATAATAATCACAGGAAGAGGGAAAAAACCACTAGAAGATTATTTTGATGAGTCACCAGAACTTGAAATGTATCTTAAAAAAAATAAAAAAAATGATCTAATAAAAAAAATAAGAGAAATATCATCATTAGCAAACGTACATTATATAAGGCAAAAAGAACCCCGAGGTTTACCAGATGCGATACAAACAGCAGAAAAACATATCGGGGATGAACCTTTTGTAGTTTTATTAGGCGACGATATAATAGACTCTAAAATACCTTGCACTAAACAACTTATAGATGTATTCTACAAGTATAAATCATCGGTTATAGCGGTACAAGACGTACCAAAAGAAAAAATCAGTAGTTATGGATCAGTACAAACAAAAAATACTACTGAGAAACAACTCTATCTAATAGAAAACATAGTAGAAAAACCAAAGATTGAAGATGCACCATCGACTATAGCTGCTATAGGAAGATACGTTTTCACACCAGAGATATTCGACTGCATTCACAAAACGAAAAATGGAATAAATAACGAGCTGCAAATAGCAGATTCTATAAATCTGCTGACAAAATCACAAAAAGTCTATGCTTATGCTTTTGAAGGTAAGAGATACGACATAGGAGATAAACTAGGTTACGTCCAAGCAATTATAGATTTTTCATTACAAAATAAAGAAATTAAATCAGATATCAAAAAGTACCTTAAAAAAATAAAATAAAAAAATATTTTATTTTTTTTAAATTGATTATTTACAATAGAACTGTGTGATATTTTCTACTATGTATTTTCGTTGTTCTTCACTGAGTTCAGGATAAATAGGTATAGATAGAATTTCTTTAGCCAGCTCCTCTGAAACAGGATAACTACCTTTCTTTATACTAAGGTTTTTATAAGCCGGTTGCAAATGCAATGGGATCGGATAGTGAACACCACAATCAATATCCTTTTCTTTAAGATACTGCATAAGTTCATCTCTGCGTTTTGTTCGAATCTCGTACATGTAGTAAACATGTTTAGCTCCTTTTGCCTCAATAGGTTTAATTATTTCATCTGGTAAGTATTTATCATAATATTTTGCATGATTTCTTCGCAGATTAGTCCATTTTTGGAGATGAGGTAGCTTAGCGTTAAGAACTGCTGCTTGTAAAGAATCAAGTCTATAGTTGTAACCCTCCATTAAATGCTCATATTTCGTAGATCTACCGTGATTAACCAAAAGTCTAAGCTTCTCTCCTAGTTCATCATTGTTTGTTACAACACCACCGCCATCACCATAACAACCAAGGTTTTTAGCTGGAAAGTAACTATATGCGGCTACATCACCGTAAAAACCTGGTTGATGACCATCCCACTCAGCGGCATGAGCCTGCGCAGCATCTTCTATCAAGAAGACATCATTGGTTTCTGCGATTTCTTTTATTCGCTGCATATTAGGCATCT
>Ga0209254_10000065_pt1 | contig 61823 bp, 52 predicted proteins | sample FrelakmetDIP11DI_FD_187148 | JGI IMG/M metagenome (GOLD analysis project Ga0209254, IMG submission 187148) | Freshwater lake sediment microbial communities from the University of Notre Dame, USA, for methane emissions studies - DIP11 DI (SPAdes)... | ecosystem: Environmental > Aquatic >...
ATGCGGAGAGGTGCCCGAGTGGTTGAAGGGGACGGTCTCGAAAACCGTTATCCTGGGCAACCGGGATCGTGGGTTCGAATCCCACCCTCTCCGCCAGCAGCAAAAGAACGCCCGAAGTCCGATCGGCGGGAGCGGACTGTTCATGCGGCTGAAACTGCCGGAGCGCCCGCCTCGAAGCGAAGTGAATCATAGAAAAGGAGGCATCCCCTTGGCCCGAAACATCCTCAAGACAACGATTCTCCCAATCGGGCTGGCTGGGCTATGGATCACCGCTTCCGAATTCGTCAGGAACGAGATTTTTTTCAAGAGCCACTGGACCGGCCATTTTCGATCGCTGGGCCTGGAATTCAAGACGCTTCCGCTCAACGGCGCCTTGTGGATGGTCTGGAGCTTCATCCTGGCTTATGCGATCTTCTTCCTGCTCCGGCACATGTCCCTGAAGCGGGCCATGCTCCTGGCTTGGCTGACCGCCTTCGTCCTGATGTGGGTCACAGCCTTCAACCTCCAGGTCCTGCCGGTTAAGCTTCTGATGGCCGCCGTTCCCTTGAGTCTACTCGAGGTCGCCGTCGCGGGTCTCATCATCAAGACGCTCGAATCATTGAGGCGATCGGGCGGATAAGGGCGGGCCCGGCTGATTCGGGCGGCCGTATGATATGCTGGAAAGGCGATGACTCGTCCCGTGACTCAACCCCGTCCCTTCGAGCCCGGGCTCCGCGGCCGACTGAACTCGGCGGAGCGGCGAAAACGGCTTCCGCCCGAGGACATCTTCGAGGAGTACGGTCTGATCGCGGGTCTCCGGCCCGAAGAATAAACCGGCCGGCCTATTTCGGCCGGGCGAGCTCCGGGGCGAAGGCGGCCCCGGGCGAGGAGGGGAGATGGTCCGAACGAAATTGCGGCCTGCGGCCTTGGCGCTCTGCGCGGCGGCGTCGGCATTCGTCCTGTGGTCCGCTGTGTCCGGATTCGGGCAGGCGGCCGCTTCGGACGAAAGTCGCGAACTCTCGTTTCTGAAGAGGCAGTTCGAGGAGCTGAGCCACCGCCTGGATCAGGTCGAAAAGTCGGTGGATGACATCCTGTGGTTCGACCGCGTGGGCGACGTGGCCTTCGTGGACAAGGTGAGGATCGTCGGCCAAGGCTACGTGGTCGTCGCGCCCGAGTACCGGGGCAGCACCGGCTACGGGGCGGGGATCTACCGGCTCGTCGATTACGGCGGGCTGGAAAACGAGGACGTCTATGCCGCCCGGAACTTCGTCGTGGAAAACTACGGTTTCGTGGACAAGGACCGGGTGGGCATCGTCGGCTGGAGCCATGGCGGGCTCATCGCCTTGATGAACGCTTTTAACCATCCGGAGAGCTACCAGGCCTGTTTTGCCGGGAACCCGGTCAGCGACCTCGTGGCCCGGATGGGCTACAAGGACCAGTCCTACCGGGACGAGTTCGAGGCCCCCTACAGCATCGGCCAGAGCGCGGAGGCCAATGTTCGGGAGTACCGCCGCCGTTCGCCGGTGACCCATGTCGACAAGCTCCGCATCCCCCTCCTGGTCCATACCAACACCAACGACGAGGACGTCAACGTCCTCGAAGTGGAGCACCTCATCCAGGCCTTGAAGGCCGCCGGGAAAAAGTTCGAATACGAGATCTTCCAGGACGCGCCCGGAGGCCATTCCATGGACCGGCTGGACATCCGGAACGCCAAAACCATCCGGCTGAAGATCTACGATTTCCTGGCCCGATACCTGAAGCCGCCCCGGCCGTTCAAATCCCTGGAGGACCTCCAGCGGGCGGGGTATCTCTGATGAAGAGCTCGCCCATTGTCCTAGCCGGTTTCGGAAACGTCGGCCGGGCTTTTTTCCGCCTCGTCCAGGAAAAGAGGGCGCTGCTCCTGGACCGCTACGACCTGGACATCAGCGTCAAGGCCGTCCTGCGGCAGCGGGGAGGACGGGTGTCCTCCGGGTCCCTGGAGGGCCGGCTGGACAACGAGGCCTGGGACCCCGGAGTCAAGCTGGATTCGGTTCTCCGGAACCTCAAGCCCGGAGTTCTAGCCGAGTGCCTCCCTTCGAATCTCAAGGGAGGGGAGCCGGCTTTGTCCGGGATCCGGAAGGCGCTCAGCCTGGGCTGGCACGTGGCCGCTTCAAGCAAGGGCCCGCTGGTCGTGGATTTTGAAGGCTTGACGGCCGCCGCCCGCCAGAATGGCGTCCAATTGAGGTTCAGTGCGGCGGCCGGGGCGGCGCTTCCGTCGCTGGACATCGGCCGCATATCCTTGGCCGGGACGAACGTCCTCCGGATCGAGGGAATTCTCAACGGAACATCGAACTTTATCCTCACCCGGATGGCGGAGGGCTTGGATTTTGCCGCGGCGCTGGCCGAAGCTCAAGCCAAGGGCATCGCCGAGCCGGACCCGACGAACGACGTCCAGGGCTGGGATTCAGCGGCCAAGCTGGTGATCATCGCCAACACCGTCCTGGACTCGACCTTCAGCCTGGATAACGTCCGGGTTGAGGGCGTGGCCGACTTCATCAAGTATGCCATCAGTCGGGCGCGGGTCGAAGGCAAGAAGATCAAGCTCCTGGCGAAGCTCGTCCGCCGCGGGGAAGGATATGCCCTCAGTGTCGCGCCCGAGCTCCTCGAGCCGGCCCATCCCTTGTTCGGAGTGGATGGGACGAATAAAGGGGTGACGTTCGTAACGGACACGATGGGTCAGGTGACGGTCACGGGCGGTCAGTCCGACCCGCGGGGGGCGGCCGCGGCCATTCTCAAAGATATCATCGGCATGTTCCGGGGCTAGGGACCCGGCCTTAGGGGACGGCTTCTAGACATCGACGGTCACTCCCATGCCCAGCCGTTCGGCCTCGGCCAGGGCCGCCCGGCCCGCGCAGACGTCCTGGACGGCCAAGCCCACGGATTTGAATACGGTGATTTCCCGGGTCGAAGAGCGGCCGGGAAGGCCTCCCGAAGCGACTGATCCGATCTCGCCCCGGATCATGTCCGGGGAGAACAGCCCGGAGGCCATGGGGATGAGAAAATCGCCGGTCTCGGCCAGGCTGGCTTCGACGGAATCGACGAATACCGAGGACCGGCGAAGCGTTTCCGGGGGGACCTCCTGGACGTGAGGCTCGTAGGAGCCGATGGCGTTGATGTGGACGCCCGGAGCGATGTCGGTATCGGCAAAGACTGGAGCTCTCGAGGTCGTGGCGCAGCAGACGATTTCCGCCTGACGGACCGCATCGGCCGGAGAGGATACGGGACGGATGTCGGACGGGAAGGGCGCGCCCCGGCTGGAGAGCTCCTTGGCGAAAAGGTCGGCCGCGTCGGACCGGATGTCGAAGACGAAGGCCCGCTCGATCCGTCGAACGGAACAGACCGCTTCGAGCTGGCTGCGGCCCTGGACTCCGGCCCCGATGACCGCGACCGAGGACGCCTCCGGACGGCTGAGATATTTCGTCGCCACGCCGGACGCGGCTCCGGTCCGGAGCGCCGTCAGGGATCCTCCGTCGAGGACGCCGAGGGGCACGCCCGTCGCCGGGTCGAGAAGAAGGACAAGAGCGTGGATGGTGGGAATCCGGCGATGGGAGTTGTCGGGAAAGATGGAGATGATCTTCACCCCAAAGGCGCCGAGAGAGGGAAGGAAAGCGGGCATGAACAAGGTTGATCCGGCGTCCGGGTCCGGAGTGATGCGGGTCCGGCGGGGGACGGTCGCGCGGCCGGAGGAGAATTCGATGAACGCGGATTCGACGGCGTCGATGGCCGAAGTCATGGGCAGGGCAAGCCGGATGTCCGAAGCGGAAAGAATTCGAAGACGCATCGCGAGACCCGTCCCGGTATTTTAGTTTTTGTGAGGGAAGACTTCAATTCCTATTGAAAAGAGAGATCACAAACAAGCTTGACAAACACCTTAAACTGATATATTAGATATCTGACATGTCTTTAAATAAGCTTTATATTAAAGGCAATTGTTATGTCTAAGCCTCGTAAAATCAACTATAAATCGCTTAAAGATCACGTCTACGATTACCTCAGGGAACAAATGCAGAAAGGGAGGATCTGTCCCGGTTCTCTCATCGATATGGATGATACCTGCCGCAAGCTGGGCGTGAGCAAGACCCCCATGCGCGAAGCCCTTCTCCAGCTGGAGATGGAGGATTTCGTGACCATTCTTCCGCGGCGCGGGATCGTCGTCAATCGCCTCACTCTGGACGACATCCGGCGTTACTACGACATCATCGGCGCCCTTGAATCCAAAGCCCTGGCTGTTTCGATCTCCCGGTTCAAGCCTTCGGACATCAAGGCCATGGACCGCTTGGTCGAGGGCATGGACCAGGCCCTGGCCGAGAACAACTTCGACCTTTACTATGAGCGCAACCTTCGCTTTCACGACATGTACCTCCAGCCCTGCGACAACCCGACCCTGATCAAGGTCGTCCAAACCATCAAGAAGCGGCTTTACGACTTTCCCCGAAAAAGCCAATTCGTCAAGGAATGGGAGCTGGCCTCGGTCGGGGAGCACCGAGAACTGCTCCGCTTGATTCGCGAAGGCCGGCGCGAGGCGGCCCTGCGCTTTATCGAGGACGTGCACTGGTCGTTCCGGGTCCAGGAAGTCTACATCCGCAAGTATTACCCCGACGCCGAGCGGCCGGCGCCGGACGCGGAACCGGAGGCCGGATGAGCCAGGGCCTGGTGTTCGACGTCAAGAAGTACGCCCTTCACGACGGGCCGGGCATCCGGACCACGGTCTTTTTCAAGGGGTGTCCCTTGCGCTGCGCCTGGTGCCACAACCCCGAAGGCCAGCTGGCCAAGCCGGAGGTGATGGTCAAGGCCTCGCGCTGCCTGCCCGGCTGCCGGGCCTGCATCAAGACGTGCGAAGCCCGGGCCATCATCCGCTCCAAGGACACGCTCGATATCAACCGCTACGAATGCACCGGCTGCGGCCGCTGCGCCGACGCCTGCCCCAGCCAAGCCATCGAGCTGGCCGGCCGGCTCATGGACGTCCCGGAGCTTCTGCAGAAGATCTTCCAGGACGAGATCTTTCATGACAGCTCGGGGGGCGGGGTCACGTTCTCCGGAGGCGAGCCCCTGATGCAGCCCGATTATCTGGAAGCCGTCCTGGACGAATGCCGCCGCCGGAAGGTCCACACGGCCGTGGACACCTGCGGCTATGTCGCGACCGCCGTGCTGAAACGGTTCCTGGGCAAGGCCGACCTGTTCCTGTTCGATTTCAAGCTCATGGACGAGGCCCGGCACAAGAAGTGGACCGGGGTCTCCAACCGCGTCATCCGGGACAACCTGGCCCTCCTGGCCCAGAACAAGCAAAAGGTCGTGGTCAGGATCCCCCTGGTGGCCGGGGTGAACGACGACGAGGACAACATCCGCCGGACCGCGGAGCTCGTCCGGTCCCTCAAGGGATCGATCCGGGTCAGCCTGCTGCCCTACCACAACCTGGCCCGCGAAAAATACCACCGTTTGGACCGGACGCCCCAAGGCCCGCTCCTGGCCGCTCCCTCCAAGTCCGACCAGGAGCGCCTCAAAGCCCTGCTCGAGACCTTCGGCTTGACCGTCACTCTAGGAGAATGACCGATGAATGCGCGCATCAAGAAGCTTAGAGACCAAAGTTTGCGGGCGGTCCCGACTGTATCGGCCGAGCGAGCCCAGCTCCTGACCGAATTCTACCGCGGCCGGACCGCGTCCACGGAATCAGCCCCCGTCCTGAGGGCCCTGGCCTTCCAATACCTCCTCGAGCACAAGGCCGTCGTCATCAACGACGGCGAGCTCATCATCGGAGAGCGGGGCCCCGCGCCCAAAGCGACGCCCACCTATCCTGAGATCACCTGTCACAGCTTGGAGGACCTGGATATCCTCGACTCCCGGCCCAAGACTCCGTTCAAGGTCAGCGCTCAAACCCGGAAGGTTTACAAGGATGTCATCATCCCATTCTGGCGAGGGAACAGCCTCCGGGACAGGATCTTCGCGGAGATGACGCCCGACTGGAAGGACGCTTATCTGGCCGGGGTCTTCACCGAGTTCATGGAGCAGCGGGCTCCCGGCCACACGGTCCTGGACGACAAGATCTACTCCCGGGGGATGGAAGATTTCCGCCGGGAGATCGCCGGGCGCCTCGCTGCCCTGGATTATCTCAACGACCGGGACGCCTTGAGCAAGAAGGAGGAACTCAGGGCCATGGACATCGCCGCCGCGGCCCTGGTCCGGCTGGCCGAGCGCCATGCCGAAGCGGCCCGGGCCCTGGCCAAGTCCGAGACCGATAAGACTCGAAAGGCTGAGCTCGCGCGGATCGCCGAAGTCTGTTCCCGGGTGCCGCGGCACGCCCCCCGGGATTTCCGGGAAGCCCTCCAGTACTACTGGTTCGTCCACCTGGGCGTCATCACCGAGCTGAACACCTGGGATTCCTTCAACCCCGGCCGTCTGGACCAGCATCTCTTCCCGTTCTACCGCCGCGGCCTCGAGGACAGGACCCTGACCGAGGAGTCCGCCCGGGAGCTGCTCCAGGCGTTCTGGGTGAAATTCAACAACCAGCCGGCCCCGCCCAAGGTCGGAGTGACGGCCCAGGAAAGCGCCACCTATACGGACTTCTGCCTGATCAACGTCGGCGGACTCAAGCCCGACGGGCAGGACGGGGTGAACGACCTGTCCTTCCTGATCCTGGACGTGATCGAGGAGATGCGCCTGCTCCAGCCCAGCTCCATGGTCCAGATCAGCAGCAAGACGCCGGACCGGTTCCTGAAACGGGCCCTGGACATCATCAAGACCGGCTACGGCCAGCCCTCGATCTTCAACACCGACGCCATCATCCAGGAGATGCTCCGGCAGGGAAAAAGCCTCGAGGACGCCCGCAGCGGGGGGGCCAGCGGCTGCGTCGAGGCCGGGATCTTCGGCAAGGAGAACTACAACCTCACCGGCTACTTCAACTTGACCAAGGTCCTGGAGGTCGCCCTGAACAACGGGCTGGATCCCCGGACCGGGAAGCGGATCGGCCCGGAGACGGGTCGGCCCGAGACCCTCGCCTCGTTCCCGGAGCTCGTCCGCGCCTTCGAGGTCCAGCTCCGGCACTTTGTCGACATCAAGGTCCGGGGCAACAACGTGATCGAGCGGCTGTACGCCGAGCGCCTGCCGGCGCCCTTCCTGTCCCTGCTCATCGACGACTGCATCGCCCGGGGCCGGGATTACCACGACGGCGGGGCCCGCTACAACACCTCCTACATCCAGGGCGTGGGGCTGGGCACGATCACGGATTCCCTGGCGGCCATCCGGCACCAGGTCTATGACACCCGGTCCGTGACCATGCGCCGCCTGCTCTCGGCGCTCCGGGCCGATTTCAAGGGGCGGGAGTTCCTGCGGCAGCAACTGGTCAACAAGTCGCCCAAGTACGGAAACGACGACGACCGGGCCGACGACATCATGCGCGGCGTGTTCGAAGCCTACTACCAGGCCGTCAACGGGCGGCCCAACACCAAGGGCGGCTCCTACCGGATCAACCTTCTGCCGACCACGGTCCACATCTATTTCGGGAAGGTCGTCGGCGCGACGCCGGACGGGCGTCATGCCGGCCAGCCGCTGTCCGAGGGCATCTCGCCCGTCCAGGGCGCCGACCGGGGCGGGCCCACGGCCGTGATCAAGTCCGCGGCCAAGATCGACCATGTCCGGACCGGGGGGACGCTGCTCAACCAGAAATTCACTCCCCAGCTTCTGGAGAGCGACCAGGGCCTAAGCCACCTGGCCCAGCTCGTGCGGTCCTACTTCAAGCTCGACGGGCACCATATCCAGTTCAATGTGGTGACGGTCGAGACCCTGCGTCAGGCCCAGAAGCACCCGGAACGCTACCGCGACCTCATCGTCCGCGTGGCCGGCTATAGCGATTATTTCGTGGACCTCAGCCCGGACCTCCAGGCCGAGATCATCCGCCGGACCGAACACCGGGCCTTCTAGGCGGCCGCCGCGGCGACGGGTTGAATTCGTCCTCCGATTCTGCTATACGGAGAAAGAGGATTTCCGCCGAAAGGAGACCGAACCATGTTTGACGCCGGGACCTACGCCGAACGCCGCGAGAAGCTCAGAAAACAGGTCGGGACGGGCCTCATTCTCCTCCCGGGGAACGAGGACAGTCCCATGAACTACCCCGCCAACACCTATCATTTCAAGCAGGACGATTCCTTCCTGTATTTCTTCGGCCTGGACACGGCCGGGCTGGCCGCGGTCCTGGACGCCGAGGAGGGGCGGGATGTCCTCTTCGGTGACGACATCGACATGGAAGACATCATCTGGATGGGCGACATGCCGACCATGGCCGCCCGAGCCGCCAAGGTCGGAGTCAAGGAGACGATGCCCCGGGCCCGGCTGGCCGGAGTCCTGGACCAGGCCCGCCGTCAGGGCCGGACGGTGCACTTCCTGCCGCCCTACCGGTCCGAGGTCAAGCTCAGCCTCCAGAAATGGCTCGGGGTCGCGCCCGATGAGGCCAAGGCCAAGGCGTCCGTGACGCTCATCAAGGCTGTCATCGCCCAGCGCCTGATCAAATCGCCGGCCGAGGTCCGGGAGATCGAAAAAGCCCTGGCCGTTTCTCAGAGCATGTACCATCTGGTCATGAAAGCGGCCCGGCCGGGAGTCCGCGAACATGAGCTCGTGGGTCTCGTCGAGGGGCTGGCCTTTTCCCGGGCCGGCGGCACGGCCTTTCCCACGATCCTGACCATCAACGGCCAGATCCTGCACAACCACGGCTACCCCAACGCCCTGAAGACGGGCCGGCTGCTGGTCGTCGATTCCGGGGCCGAATCGCCGATGCACTACGCCTCGGACATCACCCGGACTCTCCCCGTCGGCGGAAAGTTCACTTCCAAGCAGAAGGATATCTACGAGATCGTGGAGAAGGCCCACGACCTGGCCATCAACCGGATGAAGCCGGGCGTGCTCTACCGGGACATCCATCTCCAGGCCGCGGGAGTCATCGCCTCGGGGCTCACGGACCTGGGATTGATGAAGGGCGATGTCGGAGCCGCGGTGGCCGAGGGCGCGCACGCCCTATTCTTCCCCCACGGCCTGGGTCACCAGATGGGGCTGGGCGTTCATGACTGCGAGGAGCTGGGGGAGAACCATATCGGCTACGACGAGAAGATTCCGCGCAGTCCTCAGTTCGGGCTGGCCTACCTGCGCTTCGCCAAGGCCCTCCAGCCGGGCCATGTGCTGACCGTGGAGCCGGGCCTCTATTTCATCCCGGCCCTCATCGACCAATGGAAGGCTGAATCCCGGCACGCGAATTTCATCAACTATGATCAGGTCGACAAGTACCGCGCCTTCGGCGGAGTCCGGATCGAAGACGACATCCTGGTGACGGAATCGGCCCGGGGTCACCGGCTCCTGGGCCGGCCGATCCCCAAGTCCGTCCGGGACGTCGAACGGGCCATGTCCGGCCGGGCCGTGCGCTGACCGGAGCGATCAGCGGGCCGGGCGGAGCTTCTTCAGGAACTCCGTCCGGAGGCTTCCCCCCGAAAAGAACACGACTCCGTCCGCCCCGCACTTGCGGCTGGCTTCGACCTCGGCCAGCATCCCTTCTGGCGTGTTCTGGTTGTGGGAGGTGACGATCCCGATCCCCGGGCAGACCAGACACCGTCCCCGTCCGGAGGCCGCGGCCCGGCGGGCGAGCTCCGAGAAATATTCCAGGTCGTTGGTGTAGAGCATGGGACAGAGCATGTCGACCAGGCCTTGCTCCGCCCATTCGGCCCAGTCCTGTCCGATGAGGACCTTGGCGTTGGCCGCATCCGGAAAAACTGCGGCCGATATTCGAACGGCCGTCGCCCGTCCGGCCAGCGACGCCCGGAGCTCGCGGACAAAGGCCGTGACCTGCAGGCCGTTCCACTCGATCCATCGATTCCAGAGGGGATTGCCGGAATCCTTGGCTTTGGCCGCGGCCGGGTCCTGGCCGGAGACCGCCTGGAAGAGCTTCCGCGTAACGGCGTCGTAGCTGAAGTACGGCTCTTCGGGGTCGCAAGGGTAGCGGATGTAGTCCAGGTGAATCCATCGCACGGAGGGGTGGAGGTCGAGAAATTCATCGATCAGGCTGATGGCGTAGGCTCGCGCCTCGGGGGAGGCCGGATTGAGCGAGGCGCGGATCTCCCCGGCCTTGTTCCGGACCAGCCATTCGGGGTGCTCCCGAACACGGCCGGCCAGGGCGTCCTCTGGAAAGACGCAGAACCAGGCGTGGACCGATAGTCCTTGTCGGGACGCCTCGGCGATGATGTCCGCGGAGATATCCCAGCTCCAGGCAGGGTCCATGGATGCCAAACGGCTGGGATAGAAGACATAGCCCGAGGTGTTCTTGACCAGAAGGATGAGGGTGTTGATGCCCGCCCGGCGATATTCGGACAAGCGTTCCGCGATCTTGGACGCGGCCGCAGTCCGGTCGGAACCGAACAGGCCGGGGGAGATCCAGACGCCCCGGATCTCTTGGGAGCGATCGGGTGAAGGAACGGCGGGCGGCGATGGAGCCGGAGCTGCCCCGCAGAGCCAGACGGCCGCCATGACCGAGAGAATGGATCTTTTCATGGAGAACCTCCCTCGGACCCCAGAGTGGGGGGATCCCGATTCCAGCCGGGACGGCGGCTCTATTTCTTAAGGTTCAGCCGGCCCCAGCCGTACATGTTGTCCTTGCCGGCCGTGCCCAGGTCCACCGCCCTGAGGCGGAGCATCTCCAGGATCTCGTCCCGCGTGTAGGGCGTGCGGCTCAGGATGAGGCCGAAGGCCCCGGCCAGGTGAGGGGCTGAGGCGGACGTCCCGTAGAAGCTCATGGTGCCGTAGGTCCGGGAGGAGACGCCGGAGGGCGCGGCGAAATCCGGCTTGATCCGGCCGTCGTGAGTCGGGCCGCGCGAGCTGTAGTAATGATAGCTGTCGTCGCTCCAGTCCACGGCGCCCGCGGTGTAGGCGTAGGGCGAATCCGAGGGGACGTTGAGGCTTCCCCAGGGCACGTTGTGTTCGATGGCGCTGCTGTTGCCCCAGATGAACACCTCCAGCTTGCAGTTCCGGGTGGTGTTGACGCGGCGGATGGCGATCGCCCAGGTCCTGGTGGTGCTGGCGTAATCGCCGTAGGTCTCTTCGGTCGGCCACTGGTCGCCCGTTTGAGGATTGGACGAGATGTTGGCCGGTGCCCAGCTCGACCCGGTCCAGTGATAGAGGTACAGGTCGTAGTCCTGGTCTGAGCCCGTATAGTCCGAGCCGGTCCAGGTCCCCCAGTCGTCCCAGTTCAGGAACGTGCCCACCGTCTCATAGGCGGGCACGGTGAACTCGAGACGCTCGTCAGTGCCGGAGAAGTTGTGCCAGCCGTCCGAGTCCGGGTCGGAAAAAATCCCCTCGTAGTGGTCCGCCGCCGCGTTGCCGGCCGAGCCGGCCCAGGCGAGTCCGTTGGCGTAGGCGTTCTCCACGTCGGCGTCGATGGGGCCCGTCCCGTCGCCCGCGCCGGCGTTGGTCCAGCCGATGGAATAGGAGACGACCTGCACGCCCTGCTGAATCAGCCAGTCCACGGCGTTGTGCTGCTCGACGTCGGTGTCGAAATTCACCAGGTAGAGAGACACGTCGGGGGCCATGTCATGGACGATCTCGGCGCAGGCGGCGCCGTGCTCAATGCCCGCCTCGATGTCGCCGTCCCAGCGGAAGGACCTGGTCGTAACCGAGCTCGGGAGCTCGCTCCCGAGCAGGGACTGGTAGCCTGAGAATCCCAGGTCCAGGATGGCCACCTTGGTCTGCGCCCCCCCGCCGTGAAACGAGGGCTGGCCGACCCAGTCGGAAGCTCCTGTCCGGGCGACTCCCTCGCTGACAGTATGCAGGTGAGGCCGGAGGGGCCGCCGTACGAACCGGGCCAGTTGCGAGTCGGCCAGGGCCTGGAGGGCAGAAACCGGGACCGAGGCCTGGATGAGAAGTCCATGGGTGGTCTCGACCCGTCCGCCCAGGGAGGCGATGTACTGGGACATGGCCTGGATGACCATCGGCGCCATGACCGCTGATCCCTGGCCCGGGGTCTCGATCACGATACGCAGGGTGTCGTCTAGGTTGACCGGGATGTGGAGCCGGGCGGCCTCGTCCAGAGCGGCCTTCGCTCCGGAGGTCTGTTCGACGCGCGCCAGCCGCCACAGGCCCGATTCGAGCTTGGGGTGTTTTCCGGCCGACGAGTCGGACGGGGGCGGCGGTTGAAAGACGGTCAGGGAGAGGTCCGTAACCCTGGCCTCCCCGGGCATGAGGACCATCAAGCTCAAGGCGATGAAGGCGATCACTGCTGTCTGTTTGTTCATCTCGATTCCCCCGTGATGCTAAAAGACGAATTTCAAGCCCAAGCCGAGGGACATGTCGTTGAGGTTCACTCCCTCGAGCGTGCCCCGAACAGTTGCGCCGGTCAATTCCTCGGAGATGCTCCATTCGCCGCCGGCCGAGCTGGACCGGTACAAGAAATGGAGGTTGATGATCAGGGACGAAATCGGGATGATATCCACGCCGGCTCCGAGGCACCACACCGGGGAGCCGTCGATGCTCTCGGAGATATCGAACCCGAAGGACTGGTAAGCGGCCACCATATCCTCGTCAAGGCTGAAGGAATTGAGCGCATAGCCGCCTCCCGCGGTGAGGTAAGGGACCAGGGGAAAGGAGCCGATCGGCAGGCGGGCCTGGACCAGCACCTGCACCGGGATTTGGCGTAGGACCCCCTTGCTCAAGCTGGATTGGGGCGCAACCATGTTGCCGAGGGTCGTCCGCTGGTTGTACTGGCCGCAGAGCTCCAGGGCGAAGTTCCGGCTCAAAGCAATGAGCAGGGAGGCCCCGCCGCCGAAGCCGTTGCCGTGGTCCGAGGGGATGCTGAAGTTGTAGCTGCCGTTCAAGCCCAAGGCCATAGCCAGGCGGCTGGATTGGAAGGTTGAAGCGGACAGGCTCGAGGCGAGGAGCGCCAGAAAAAGCGCTCCTCCAAGAGCGGCGCGGGTCCGGGGATGGGTCATCGTTTTCTCCTTCGATGTCGTGCGCGACCAGGCCGTCTGTACCGGGCCTAATGGCAAGTGCTGCAGGAATGCGTGGCGCAGGTCGTGCATGAGCTCGTGGAATTCTTCAGGCGCGAACCGCCTCCGCCGATGCCGAAGGTCGACGCTTGTTTTTTGATCCGGCTGCTGCCGCAGCTCTGGCAGACGACGTCTTTTTCCCGGCCGAGACGGACGAGGGCCTCGAACCGGAAGCTGCATTCATCACAGGCGAACTCATAGATCGGCATAGCCTTACTATTCTAGCCGATGACCGGCCTGAAAATCCAGGCGTAAATGTGACCGCGGTCCTTTCGGCCGCCGCAGGCTTATTCGCGGGCTCTGGACAAGGCCATGGCCTCGACCTCCACCTTGGCGTCCTTCGGCAGTCGGGCCACCTGGACCGCGGCCCGGGCGGGGTAAGGGGGCTTGAAAAACTCTCCGTACACAGCGTTCATCCGGCTGAAATCGTTCATGTCCTGGAGATAGACCGTCGTCTTGACCGCGTCATCCAGGCTGCAACCGGCGGCCTCCAGCAAGGCGCTGAGGTTGCTCAGCGCCTGGCGCGTCTGGTCCTCGATCGTGCCCGTGTTCAGCTCTCCGGTCGAGGGCACGAGGGGGATCTGGCCCGAGGCGAAGACGAATCCTCCGGCGGCGACGGCCTGGGAGTAGGGGCCGATGGCCTTGGGCGCCCGGTCGGTTTTGATCTCGTGTTTCATGGGTGAGCTCCTTATAGCAATACGCTGATCTTGACCGGCCGGCTTTCCTGGACGACCCCGCCGGAGAGGGCTGTGGCCTTGATGACATAATCCCCAGGCTGGAGGCTCCATCTCTTGATGAAGGGCGCCGAGGTCTGGCCGATGCTGCGGCCGTTGACCCACCAGGTCACGGAGCGGATGTCGGCCCTGGCCGGGACGCCGACTCTCAGGCTGAAGGTTTGAAAGCGCTTTCTCAGGACCGGGTCGAGCTTGAACACGTCGCCGTCCTGGGGAAAGAGGATCCTCAGGGACGACGGACCGCCGGCGAGAGAAGCGCGGACGGCCCGGGCGCCGGCCGCCGGACGGCCGTCGTGCGGCAGGGGACAGGTGTCGTTCGGCTCGGTGCCGGCGATGAAGATCTCATCCTGCGCTCCGGGACAACGGGAGTTCGGGGCCAGTCCGGACTGGGGGCAGACGGCTCGGGTGACCAAGCCGGGCGGTTTTGGAAATTCGGCCGGCTCATTGTCCTTTTCGAGAAGAAGCATGATGTCCCGGAAGAGCGGGCCGCAGCCGGTGATCCCGGACACGCTGGCCATCGGAGTCCCGTCGAAGTTGCCCACCCAGACGCCCACCGTGTAGCGGGGCGTGTAGCCGACCGTCCAGTTGTCCTTAAAATCCTTGGAGGTGCCCGTTTTGGCGGCCGCGGGAAAGGGCAGGGAGAGGGGAGAGTGATATCCGAAGGATGGGACGCGGGCGTCCTTGTCGGCCAGGATGTGGGTGATGATGTAGGCGGCCGTCGCTGAAAACGCCGGGGGCCGGGGAGCGGGCTCCTGAGGAAAATGCTCTCGTCCTTTGTTATCCAGGATGGCCAGAACAGTCTTGTCCGTGACGGGCCGTCCCCCGCGGGCCAGGGCGGCGTAAGCCCCGGCAAGCTCGAGGAGCGTGACTTCGCCGTTGCCCAAGGTCAGGCCCAGGCCGTAGAAGTCCGACTCCTGATCGAGGCTCTCGAACCCGAGGGCCTTGAGCTTGAGAAAGAGACGGCCCGTGCCCAGCCGGTTCAGGACCGCCACGGCGGGGATGTTGTACGAACAGGCCAAGGCGCTCCGCATCCGGACAGGCCCGTGATACTTGCCGTCGTAGTTCTTGGGGAGATAGGCGCCTCCCTCCGTGGGGAATTGGACCAGCGTGTCGTCGATGAGCGTCGCCGCGGTCAGCCCGCCCTCCAGGGCCAAGGCGTAGGTGAACGGCTTCATGGTCGAGCCCGGCTGGCGAAGGGACAGGGCGCCGTTGACCTGGCCGCTGTGAGCGATGTCGAAAAAGTCTCGGGACCCGACCATGGCCAGGACCTGGCCCGAGGCGTTGTCCAGGACGACGGCCGCGCCGTTGGAAACCCCCCGGCCGCGCAGGCGGCCGATATGATCGGCGAGAAGGATCTCGACTTTGGACTGGAGCGCGTAATCCAGTGAGGTGCGGACGGCGCCGAGCTCCCTCCGCTCGACAGGCTCGATCCGCGACAGGACGAAATCGCAGAAATGCGGGGCGCGGAAGCTCTCCTGCGGCGGGACGAGGACCAGCAGCTCGGCCAGGCTCCGGCTGAGCTCATCGGCATCGATGAAGCCCTGGCGGCGCATTCGTCCAAGGACGCGCTCCTGCTCGGCCTTGGCTTCTTTGAAGGAACGGTAAGGGTTCAGGCGCGATGGGGAGCGGGGGAGACCGGCCATGAAGGCCGCTTCGGCCAGGCTGAGCTGTCCGGCCGGCTTGCCGAAATAGAGGCGGGAGGCGGCTTCGATCCCGAAAGCCTGGTTGCCGAACGGGACGCGGTTGAGGTACTGGATGAGGATCTCGTCCTTGGACAGGGAGTGCTCCAGGCGGACGGCCATCCACGCTTCGAAGGCCTTGGACCACAGGCTTCGCCGATGATGGTACAGGTTCCGGATGAGCTGCTGGGTGATGGTCGAGGCGCCGGACACGACCCGCTGCGAACGCAGGTTCTGGAAGAACGCTCGGAGAACGGCATAGGGATTCACTCCGGAGTGACGATAGAAGCTCCGGTCCTCGGCCGCGACCACGGCCTGGAGCAGCCGGGGCGTAATGTCCTCAAGCTTCAGCCATCGGCAGCGGCCGCCCTCATCGGACAACACTTCGCGCAGGAGGACGCCGTTACGGTCGAGGACTCGGAGGGAGACGACCGGCGCGGGGCTGAGGCGGCCCTTGGGAAACGGCCAGTAAAAAGAGGACAGACCGACCAGGACCAGGCCGAGCCCGGCCAGGACGAGGCCGATCCGCTTCTTGAGCTTCACCGGATCATTTCTTGATGACGATCACCCGCTCCGCGCTCCGGCCGAAGACCTCCGGGGCGTACATCTGTTCGACCGTGGTGCCGGGCAGGACGAACTCGCCGTAGGTCAGGGCCCGGGCCATGTAGCGGTAGGTGTGAACGCCCGGCTCCAGAGAATCGGCGAAGAGCAGGACTCGGTTGTCGTGCATCTCCACGTGACTGAAGCCGGAATACCACCAGGGCTGGTCGGGCAATACGTCTTCGAGCTCCAGCGCTTCCTCGGTGCTTTCCGTTTCCAAAGCCGCATTCACGGCCTCGAACCCGCCGGGCAGCGGGTCGGCCACGACCACGAACAGGCTTTCCTGGGGTACGGCGATCTCCAGGGTCACGGCCACGATGTCGCCGCCGCGAATCGAGTCCAGCGGCTTGCCGTCCAGGGTTTCGATCTTCTTGTATACGGCCAAGCCTTCGTCGCGCGGGTCGAGGGGCTTGCGGGCGACGTAGCGCAGGCGGGCTCCGTAGTAGACGACACCGTCGCCCGTCTTGGACACGGTCAGGCTGGTCGTCTGGCCGGGTTTGAAGGCGGCCAGTCCGGTCGCGGCCGTCTTGATGTCGGCCGTGGGACCTCGGAATTCCTCCTTGAGGATCAATTGCCGGGCCAGGGACATTTCGACCGTGAAATTCGGCCGGATCTTCTCGTGGGTCTTGTAGAAGGTGTTCAGGGCATAGAAGGCGTAGATGTTCTCCTGGGTCGTCGACCAGCGGCCGGCCTTCTGTTTCTGGACGATGTAGCGGGCCGCGGCCGGCAGGACCGGGTCGTCGGACCCGACCTCGAGGAGTGACTGCAGGACATAGGCCGTGGTCCGCAGAGTGGAAGAGAAGATCCAGCTGTCGGCCCGGCCGGCCTCGTCCTCGAAATGGGCTTCCGCGGCCGTCACCTTGACTCCGTTCGTCAGCTCCTGCATGAGCGTTTGCCTGTCGGTCCAGGCTCCCTGGCCGATATGGATCGCCTTGAGGAGCATGGCCTTGCCGAAAACGGTCAGGCTGCTCCGGTCGGCGAACAGGCGCCCGGCGTAGGCCGGCTCGGGCAGGCCCGCCAAGGCCAGGTCGTACAGGACAAAAGCCAGGGTGGTCTTGTAGCCCTGGATGCTGTACGGATATTTCTTGGAGCCGTCCTTTTCGCGCAGCAGCCCCTTGAGATACTGGATGCCCCGGTTCAGGACGTCTGTCCTCACATCGTAACCGGCCTGGCGCGCCTTGAGCAGGCCGAAGACGGTATAGCAGCTCAGGTAGGGCGATTCGTGCCGGGAATCCTGCCATAGCCCGAACCCGCCGGAATCCTTCTGGTATTCATAGACGCGCTCCAGCGTGCGGCGGACGAACTCCTCCCATTCCTTGGGCGCCATCCGGCTGAGCTTGAAATCGCGGATGATATCGTTGGCCAGGATGTAGGGCAGGATGGACGACATCCTCTGCTCGAGGCACAGGTAGGGGTAATCGGTGAGATAGCCGAGGCTTTCCTTGAGGCCGGACAGGGCCGTGGCCGAGGCCTGGACCTCGAGCCGGCTGTCCGAAGGATAGAGCTCCGGGATCACGATCTTTTCCTCGGCGGATCGGCTTGTTTCGCCGAACACGGCCACGGTCTCCATTGGCCGGGGCTGCTCGACGGGCAGGGAGATCTCGAGCCCGTCCGAGTCCGGGCCCATCTTTGCCCGGAAGGCGAAGGTGGCGACTCCGGCTTTTTCGGCCTTGACTCCGAACAAGACCTCCTGGGAGGCGCCGGCCTCCAGGCTGAGGGTCTTCTCCAGCGGCTGGGCCTGAGGGGCGACGCCCTTGAACGCGCCGGACAAGGTGACCGAGCCTTTCTGCGGAGAGAAATTGTGGACTACGACCCCGGCCTGGAAGACATCTCCGATGCGGGCGAACCGGGGCAGGGACGCCTGGAGGAGGAGAGGCTTGGCCACGCGGAAGCTGGTCTCGCTCGACCCGAACAGGGAATCCTCGGTGAGGGCGACGGCCATGACCCGGAACGTGGTCAGATTATCCGGCAGGTTGAACGTGACTGAGGCGTCTCCCTTCTCGTCGGTGATGATGGACGCGTTCCAATAGGCGGTGGTCTTGAAGTTGCCCCGGAGCTCCACCTCGGACAAGGCCAGGCCGCCGGCGGATTCATCCTCGCCGCCGCCGCCCGCGTTCTCGCCCTTCTCGCCGAAGGCTCTCTGGCCGACGATATTGATCCGGCCGTCGGCCGTGTCGACCGACAGGGGTTTCGGCCCGAAGAACCAGCTGAAGGGGTCGGGGGTTGTATAGCCGATGAGGTTCAGGACGCCGACGTCGACCACGGCCAGGGCCACGCTCGACCGCCGGCCGGCGTTCCTCCGGTCGGCGACATGGAGCTTCAGCGACACCGGGTCGCGCGGCTTGTAGCGATCCTGGTTGGGCTTGACCTCGACCTTGAGCTTGCGCTCCTCGGGGCTGACCGCAAGCTGGGCGTAGCCGATCTTAAAGGAGGGCTTGCCCACGTCGTCGGCCTGGCCGGGCTGGGGAGCCACGGTCCGGCCCTGGACGAGCAGGACCGAGACGAACACGTTGGGAAGGTAATCGGAGACGATGGGCAGCTCGATTTGGCCGGTGCTGCCTTCTAGCTCTACGACCCGGCTGTCCAGCACGGACTCCCGCTCTACGGTCACCAGGGCTTTGGCCTTTTCGTAGGGCGACTTGACCAGGATGCGGGCCTTGTCCCCGGGCTTGTACGACTCGCTATCCGGGACGATCTCGACCATGTCGTCGTTGCGTCGGTCCCAGGCGACATAGTCCGTGCCCGTGACATAGAGATAGGTAGACGAGGAGATGGGATTCTTGCGGCCGTCCGTTCCCTCGGCCAGGAGAATGTAGAACCCGGACTTGTCCGGGGTGAATGAGACGGCGACAGGGCTGCTCTTGGTGGACACGCGCTGGGACTTGACCTCCGTGTCCTCCTTTTCCGTGAGCCATTCGTACCGTCCGCCGGCGCCGGCCTTGCGGACCGAGCGCCACTCGCGCTTGATGAGCTTGACCTGGACGCTCTGATCGACCATCTGGCCGTCGGGCCGGGCGGCGACGACCTCCACCTTGAGCTCCTTGCCCTTGTTGAGGAAAGTCGTCTCGGGCTTCAGGCCGATGTAGTATTCGCCGCGGTGGACGACGGTCTGGATGCGGTTGCTGATCGACTTCCGGCTGGGGCTCTGGACCGTGGCCTCCAGGGTGGCCGTGACCGAGTCCTTTTCCTTGTCCGCCCGGAGAGGCGCCTTGACCGCGAGCTCGCCCTTGCCGTCGAGCGATGTCTCGCCGGAACCCAGGAGGCGGCTGGTTTCGCCGCCCCGCATCTCGCCCTCCTCATCGTAGGTGTCTTCCCATTCGAGCTCGTTGCCGAAACGGAAACCCTTGGGCGCGGGCGGGGCGAAGCCCGCGGGGTTGAGGCGCAGGGACCAGCGGGCTTTCTGGCCGGCCATAGCTCCGCCGAACAGGTAGCTGGCCCGGACATTCCCCTGGAATTCCTCGCCGAACACGTAGCTGTCCTTGAGCGACCGGAGGTGGACCTCGAACTCCGCGGGACGGAAGGCCTCCACCCGGAAGCCTCCGGACATGATCTCGGGCGCCCCGCCCGTTTCGGACGGGATCTTGGCCGTGATCTGATAGGTGCCCAGGGAGGCCGCCGGGGCGGTGTCCACGTCGAATTGGAAGCTGCCGAAGGCGTCCAGGCCGACCTGGCCTTTGAAGACGTTCTTCTGGAGCGAATCGGTGACCTCACAGCTCGCCTGTTTGGCCGAGGGCAGGCGCCATTGGCCTTTGACCTGTCTCCGGACGATGCCCTTGATATGGACGGTCTCGCCGGCCCGGTAGATTCCCCGCTCGGTGAACACGTAGCCTCTCATGGATTCGGGCTCGACGTCCCAGTTGTAGGAGATGCCGAAACGGTAAGGCTCTACGCCCGTGCCCCAGGAGGAGGCGATGAAAGCCGTGTCGTCCTGCCGCGTGGCGAACACGAACTGCTCGGGCTTTTCCCAGGATTCCTTGCTGCGGATGCCCAGGCTCTTCCAGCCGGGGCAGACCGCCCGGCCGTCGGCATCGGTGGCACCGCGCCAGCAGACACGGTTGGACGAATCCCGGATCTCGACCGCGGCCTCGGGCACGGGGTTCCCCGTTTTCAGCTCGGTCACCCAGATGACCTGGCTGTCGGCCGAGAACTTGCCGGTGATGCCCAGCTCGGTCACCTGGAGGAAGGCCTTGGGCCAGCGGTCCCATTTTTCCTTGTCCCGAGTATCGAGCTGGAGGAAGACGAAGCCCTGGTCGCGCTTCAGGACCTCGCGCAGGTCCAGCGGGACAAGCTTCCGGGTATTGCGGGGAGCCTGGATGTCTATCGTCTTCTCCAGCGTGTAGAACCCGGTGTAGGGGGCGAAGTTCTCCGAGGACCAGAAGGCCTTGTCCGCCGAGATCAGGGGGACGATCCGGTCGAGCGGCACTTCGCCCGCCTGGAGCCGGACCTGGTCTTTATTGAGGGCGGTGAAGGAGTACATCGCCTGGGCGTAGGCTTCGATGACGCCGTGTCCGGTCGTCATCCGGACCGAGGGCGGATAGGATGTCGTTCGGAACTCGAATTTCATCTCCCGGCCGAGCTCGTTGCCGAACTCGTCCTTCAGGTCGGCGGGGATGGTCAGGGTGTAGGATGTCTCGGGGGCGAAGGGCAGGTTGAGCCAGATGGAGTCGTTGGTCGAATCCCACTCGAAGTAATAGTCCGGGATCTTCACTTCGGGCTTGAACCGGACCTTGGAGGCCAGGTCCTTGTAGGACACGCTGTTGGTGAAATCGATGCGGAGCGAGTCGTGGGGGCTGATAGCCTCCCGGGGCTCGATCTTTTCCAGGGCGAAGGTCTTGTAGGTCTCGAAATTGAATATCAAATCGGACTTCAAGCCCAGGACGCCTTCCCGGCCGGGCAGTCCGGCCTTGGCCGTTGCCGTGTAGGTGCAATCCGGACGGAAGCGGTTGGAGGGTTTCAGGATGAGGATGTTGTCGGCCGCGGACTCGAGCTTCTCTTCCTTGATCTCCTGGGCCGTGAGCCGGCCCAGGGAGAAGTCCAGGTCGGACGTGCGGCCCTCCGGTGACGCCTCGACCAGCGAGAGATGGGGCTTGACCGCGTCCGCATCGACATCCTGGTTGAAGACCAGTCGGACCGGGCTGTCGAGACGAACCCATTGGGCGCCGTCACTCGGGATGTGTCCGACGAGCTCCGGGGTGATGGTGCGGAACGTCCAGGAGAGGTCCTGCTTCAGGCTGTAGCCGTCCAGGCTGACCGTTCCGGCGGGAACAGTGACCTTGACTTCGGTCCCGTAGGGAAACCGGCCGGACGGCGTGAAGGTCAGGGTCCGGGTGCCCATCCAGCGGAACTTGCCCGGCACCGAGGGTTCGACCTTAAGAAAGGAAGAGCCTTCGCCCTCGGGGATCTCCTGGAGAGGAACCATGGGGTGGTCGAAAATGGCCACCAAGCGCTCGGCCATGTGAGCTTGAGTGGTCGGGCCCTGCGGGCTCATGTGAACCAGCCTCAGGTCTCCGACGATGGCCGCGGCCCGGGCGGCGCCCTCTTGGCCTGTTCGCGCTTGTTTCTTGCACTGGCTGAACGATACGACTAGCGCGACGGCCGCCGCCGCGCAGACCAATCCCCGGATGACCTTGTGATTCATGGCTTTTCCTCTTTACGCACGAATTTGAGAACAATGCTAATGAAAAGAGTCAGAAAATTCAAGACGGACTGGGACGCGTCGTGCCTCGACATCCGGCTCCCGCTCCGTTAGGACAGGGATTCGAGGGCCGCCGTCAGGAACTTCCAGAAATGCTCCACCGATTCGGCGTTGACCCGTTCCTCGGGAGAATGCGGATGCTGGATGGTCGGGCCGAAGGAGATCATATCCATCCCCGGGAATTTCTCGCCGATGATGCCGCATTCCAGGCCGGCATGGATGGCCGCCACGGCGGCGGCCTTGCCGAAGACCTTCAGGTGCAGGTCTTTGAGCGTCTTGAGCAGGCGGGATTGGAGGTTGGGCGCCCAGCCGGGATAACCGTCCGACAGCTTGGCCTTGGCCTGGGCCAGGTCGGCCAGGGCCTTGAGCCCGTTCTTGACCGCTTCCAGGGCCGAGCCGATCGAGCTGCGGGAGCTGCAGATGACCTGGGCCTGGGCCTTTTTCACAGAAACGATGGCCAAGTTGGTCGACGTCTCGACTAGGCCGGCGATCTCCGGGTGCATGGCCAGGACGCCGTGGGGCAGGGCCAGGAGGAAGTTCAGGAGCGCCTTCTGCGAGGCGGGCGCCAGCGGCGCGGCCGTTCCCTTGGCTTTTTCGAAGGAATACTTGAGCTCGGTCTCCACGACCTTGTTCTCATCCTTCACCTTGGCGAAAGCCTCGGACAGGAAGGCGGACAGGCGGTCGACCTCGCCGGGCGCGACGAGGAAGTGGGCCCAGGCCTCGCGCGGGATGGCGTTGCGCTTGCTGCCGGCCTCGAGCCGGACGATCTCCAGCCCGAATTTCTGCTGGGCTTGCCACAACAGGCGAGCCAGGATCTTAATGGCGTTGCCGCGGCCCTGGTTGATGTCGATGCCGGAATGCCCGCCGCGCAGGCCGGAGATCTTGAGCTCGCGGAGGACGCTTTTTCCCCGCGCCTTTTTTCTCTTGAGGGGCAGGGCGAGCTCCGTGTCCGCGCCGCCCGAGCAGCCGATGGTGAACGCGCCCTCCTCTTCGCTGTCGAGGTTGAGCAGGCGGGTGCCCTTAAGGAAGCCCGCCTTGATCTTGTTGGCCCCGGTCAGGCCCCGTTCCTCGTCGACCGTGCACAGGAACTCGAGCGGCCCGTGGATGAGCGACTTGTCCTCCATGACGGCCAGGCAGGCGGCGATGCCGATGCCGTTGTCCGCGCCCAGGGTGGTTCCCTGCGACTGGACCCAGCCGTCCTTGAGCCGGGCCCGGATCGTGTCCTTGGCGAAATCGAAAGCCACGTCGGAATTCTTTTCGCAGACCATGTCCTGGTGGCATTGGAGGATGACGCCCGGTGCCTTTTCCCGGCCCGGGGAGGCCGGTTTCTCGACGCAGACGTTGCCGATCTCATCCCGCTTCACGACCAGTCCGGCGGCCTTGCCTGCGGCGGCGATATAGTCGCCCATGGCTTTTTCTTTGCCCGAGCAGCGGGGGACGGATAGGATCTTGGCAAAGTGTTTCCAGAGCGGTTCCGGTTTGAGACCTTCGAAGATGTCAGCCATGGCGTTCCTCCTTCCTAAAGGCAACTTGCGAGATTAAAAATAATGGCACAAATCGTCCTTCGGCACAAGTGCCGCACCTCTCAATACCGAATTTCCTGCTCGATCGAATTCAGTGTATTGAGTTGTCTGTCGCCGATTTTAACAAGTATAATAGTCGGGACATGGGGATCAGGTTTCGGTCAATGCGAAAGCTTGGCTTGGCCATCGGATGGGCTGTCGTCTGGGCGCTCGGCCCAGCGGCCATCTCCTTGGTCGCGGAGGAGCGGCCCGCCCCTCTGCGGGTCGTCGCCAGCATTTTCCCCCTGAAGGAATTCGCCCGGGCGGTCGCGGGCGAGCGGGCCGAGGTCAGCCTGTTCCTCCCGCCAGGGGCCGAGATCCACAACTGGCAGCCGACTCCCCGCCAGATCATCAGCCTGCGCAAGGCGGATGTTTTCATTTATGTGGGGGCCCGGCTCGAGCCTTGGGCGGACGAGGTCGCACGGAGCGGCGGAGGGACAGTTCTCAGGCTGCTGGAAGCCAGCCGCGGTCTTAAGCTCATCGGGAACGATCCTCACGTATGGCTGGACTTCGAACTGGCCTGCGCGATCGTGGAAAAGATCCGGGTTGTTTTGAGCGAAACGGACCCGGAAGGGGCAGGCCTTTTCAATAAAAACGCCAAAGACTATACCGAAATGCTCCTGGCCATGGACCGAAAATACCGGCAGAGCCTCGCTTCCTGCGGAACACGCACCCTGGTCATCGGCGGCCACGCGGCTTTCGGCTATCTCGCGGCCCGCTACGGCTTGACCCAGGTGGCCCTGTACGGGATGAGCCCGGACTCCGAGCCCACGCCCCGGCATCTTATTGAGGTCGTCCGGAGGATCAAGGAGGCCAAGTCCCGCGCCGTGTTTTCCGAGGCCACGGTCAATCCCAAGCTGGCCCGTCTCCTGGCCGAGGAAGCGGATGCCCAAATCCTGCCCCTCAGCGACGGCGTGGGTTTGACCGTCGACGAGTTGGCCTCCCACCAATCGTTTCTAGACATCATGGCAGCAAATTTGAAGAGCTTGATACATGGACTCGGCTGCCGCTGACCGGAACGCCCTCATTTCGCTGAGGCACATCGGCTTCCGCTTTGACGGACAGCCCGTGCTCGTCGACGTGAGCCTGGACGTCTGCGCCGGCAATTTCCTGGCCCTGCTGGGTCCCAACGGCGCCGGCAAGACGACCTTGCTCAAGGTCATGCTGGGATTGCTCAGGCCGCAGGAGGGCGAGGTCGTCCTCTTGGGCCGGCCGATCCAGGAGTTCAAGGACTGGAGCCGGATCGGCTACGTTCCCCAGAAAGCCACCCACATCGACCCGTTCTTTCCGGCCTCGGTGCGCGAGGTCGTGGCTATGGCCCTCGACCGGCCGCATTCCGGAAGCGGCCGGGACCAGGCCGTGGACCGGGCGCTGGGCCTGGTGGACATGACCGGCTTCGGGTCGCGCCGCATCGGGAGCCTGTCGGGCGGCGAGCAGCAGCGGGTGTTCATCGCCCGGGCTGTCGCTACGCGTCCGCGCGTCCTTCTGCTCGACGAACCGACCACCGGTGTCGACGCCGAGAACCAGACCCGCTTCTATGACCTGCTGGCCGGACTGAACGAGAAGGAGGGGATCGCCATCGTCCAGGTCACCCACGACATCGGCGTCGTGGACCGCCACATCACCCAGGTGGCCTGCCTCAACCGGAGCCTGACTTATCACGGTTCCCATATGGAATTCTGCAGCTCCCAGGCATTCCGGGATTTGATCGCCGAGGGCAACCATCTTGTATCTCACAAGCATTGAGGCCATGACAGCGATCACAGCGGAGACGGCATGGAAAGCTTGCTGAGCTACGGCTTTCTGCAGCGGGCTCTCCTGGCCGGGTCGTTCATCGGGCTGGCCTGCGCCCTGCTCGGGGTATTCCTGGTCCTGCGCAAGGACGCCATGGTCGGCCACGGCTTGTCGCACGTGACCTTCGCCGGAGTCGCCCTCGGCCTGTTCTTGAAGGTCATGCCCCTGGGCATGGCCCTAGCCACGGCGCTCATCGCGGCTCTGGGCTTGATGAAGCTTAAGGAAAAGGCGGGCCTCTACGGCGATACCGCCTTAGGCATCATCAGCAGCGTCGGCCTGGCCGCGGGCGTCCTGCTAGCGACCCTGTCGCATTCCTTCAACGTCTCCCTCTTCAGCTACCTCTTCGGGGAGATTCTGGCCATTTCCACCCTGGAAGTCTGGCTGTCCCTGGGTCTGGCCGCCTCGGTCCTGGCCGCGGTGCTCCTGAATTATCGGGCCCTCTTGTTCATGACCTTTGACCCGGAATCCGCCCGGGCTTCCGGGATCAAGACCTCCCGCCTGGAAATGATGGTCGCGACGGTCACCGCGGTCACGATCGTCCTCGGGATCAAGGTTGTGGGGATCCTGCTCGTGGCCGCGTTGCTCGTCATTCCCGCGGCCGCGGGCCTTCAGCTCGCCCGCAAGTTCCGCCAGGCGCTCGTTTTGGCCTCCATCGCTTCGCTGTTGTCCGTCGGTGGAGGCATCTGGATCGCGTTCCTCGCGGACATACCCGCTTCGGCCGCGATCGTGCTTTTATCCTTCGTGCTGTTCGGAGCGGCGTTCATTATCCGCCGCCTCCGGAGCAGGGCCTGACGTTCGGGCTTGCTCCGCAAGAGATCGTCCTGGACTCAGGACAGATTTCAGGCGCCCCAGGTTTTTTCGAGGATGTCGCGGATTTCCTTCCCGAGCTTCAGGGCTTCTTCCCTGAGGCTCAGGGCTTCTTCCAGAGCTTTTTTCCGGAATCCCTCGTCCTTGATGCCGGGCAGGTTGATCCGCACATTGAAATAAGCGCCTTCGGCCGCGGTCTGGGCCGTCAGCCCGGCCACACCTGCGTCGCTCACGGAATTCTGGTTCCCCCTCAACGCGGCCTGGCGGGCCAGCTTCAAGCAGGAGATGCTCCGCCGCATGACCTCCAGGGGGACAAGAGTCGCTCCCCGGTTGGCGTTCCCCACGGCTGCCTCCCGCTCCCGGATCTGTTCCTCTGTTTTCTTGGGCAAGCGGAAAGCGTCCATCACTTTGTTGAAGGCGCGGGTGTCGTCGTCTACGGCCTGGAGCAGGGCGTCCTTGAGCTTCTGCGCTTCCACGGCGACCGTCTTCATTTCATCCGCCGCGGCTTCATAGCCTTTCTTGCCGACCGTCAGGTTGGCCACCATGGAGGACAGCGCGGCCGACAGCGCCCCGCACAGGGCGGCCGTGCTTCCCCCTCCGGGCGCCGGCGAATCCATGGACAGCTCGTCGGCGAACCCCCGGACCGTCAACTCGACCAGGGAGCGGCCTTCCGCCTCGAATTGGTTCTCGATGATCTTTTTCTTGGGGTCGAAGTCCGCCACGTCGTTCAAACCCAGGGAGAGGACGGCGGCCCGCACGAGCTCCTCGTCCGGCACGCCCGGGCTCCGGCCCTGTTTTTCCAGGTAGTAGCGTCCGGACATGAGCAGGGCCTCCTTGGGGATGAGGCCGACGAGCTCCGAGCCCGTGACCCGCAAACCCAGCTTGTCCGCCTCCCGGACGGCCTCGTCGAACACGACGTGGACCGGGGTGACCTTGTAGTTGGTGAAGTTGATCGAGACCTGGGCGATGCCGTAGTCCTCGATGTACCAGCCCACCGACTTGACGTGGGGGAAGCGGCCGGAGAGCTTGACCGGCTGGCCGTCGGGACCCAGCACCGGATTGCCGCTCTTGTCCTTCTGGATGCGGCCGCTCTCGCGGAGGCTGAGGGCGATCTCGTGGGCCAGCTTCCGATCGCGGGTGTTGAGGTTGATGTTATAGGCGATGAGGAACTCCCGGGCGCCGATGACCGTCGCCCCCGCCTTGGGATTGAACATGGCCGGCCCGCGGTCCGGGGCCCAGGCGGGATCCTTGAGCTTTTCGGCCAGGCCCTCGTATTCGCCCGTCCGGATCGTCGCCAAGTTCCTCCGCTCGGGCTGTAGTGCGGCTTCTTCATAAAAATAGACCGGGATGCCGAGCTCCCGGCCGACCCGTTCGCCCAGCCGATGGGCCAGCTCGACGCAGTCGGCCATGGTCAGGCCGCTGACCGGGACAAAGGGACAGACGTCGGTCGCGCCGATGCGGCTGTGGGCGCCCGTGTGAGTCCGCATGTCGAGGACTTCCGCCGCCCGCCGGATCGCCTTGAAGGCGGCCTCGGCCGCGGCTTCGGGCGTGCCGATGAAGGTCACCACGGTCCGGTTGGTCGTTTCGCCCGGGTCGACGTCCAGGAGCTTGACTCCGGCGGTCGCCTCGATCTCGCGGGTGATGGCCTGGATCTTGTTCGTATCGCGTCCCTCGCTGAAATTCGGAACGCATTCCACCAATCTCATTTGTCCGTCTCCTTGACCAGCGAATACTGGAACACGCCTTGAGCGTCGAAGATATCAACTTTTTCGAAATATTTCAATTGGTCGGCCAGGACGGTCTTGTCGCCGACGATGACGACCACCGGCGTCAGGAGGGGCAGGGACCGGGCCATGTCGAAGACGCGCTCGGGGCTGACCTGGAGGATGTTGTCCCTGAACCGGTTCCAGTAATCGTCGCCCAGGCCGAGAGTCTGCGCTTCGGCCGCCTTGGCCGCCAGCTGGTCCAGCCGTTCGACGGTCAGGGGGAAGTTGCCGATGAAAAAAGACTTGGCCTGCTCCACTTCGACCGTGGACAGCCGGCCGGCCTGGTCGGCCCGCAGCTCGTCCATGATCTCCCGGATGGCCTCATAGACGAACGGCGGCGCGACCCGGGCCCGGATGAAGAACACGCTGAACCCGGGGAAGGCCTCCACCTGACTGAAGACGTAATACGCATAGCCCTTGGATTCGCGGAGGTTCAGGATCAGGCGGCTGTTGACCGATCCGCCCAGGACCTGGTGAAAGACGGACAGGGGATAGGAGTCGGGGCTGGTCATGGCCGGGGCGATGTTGCCCAGGTAGATCATGCCGCCCGATGTCCGGGGGACGTCGATGAAGATGATGCGCGCTTCGGCGGCGGCCGGGGGCGGAGCGAAGCCGGGCGGGGCGGAGGGACCGCGGGCCCAGGTGTTGAAATAATGGCTGACCTTGCGCACGGCGGTCCTTAGGCTGAGGTTTCCGGTGAGGATGACATGGGACCGGTTGGGGAAGTAGTTGGCCCGGAAAAAACGGGCCACGTCCTGGAGCCTGATGTTCTTCAGGATGGACTTGTTGAAGACCGCCCGACCGTAGGCGTGGTTCCGGAAGAGCTCCCGCAGGAGGTGGCGCTTGGCTACGAAGGCCGCGTCCTTCTCCTGCTCGACGAGGTCGTAAAACATCGACAGCCTCAGGAGGTCGAGCTCGACCTGGGAGAACATCGTCCGCAGGACCATCTGGCTGAGCAGGTCCAGGGCCGGATCGAGGTGTTCCTCCAGGCACTGAAGGGTGAAGATAATGTGGTCGAGACGGATGTCGACCGAGAACGACCCGCCCAGGGTTTCGATCATCTCCCTGATCTCGGAGGCCGTGTGCTCGACCGTTCCCCGGGGGACGAGGTTGGCGGTTACCGAGGCGATCCCGGGCAGGCCGGACGACGACAAGGCCTCGCCGGCCTGGACGATGAGCTGGATGTTGATGAACGGCTGTCCGTCCCGGAAGACGACGGACAGCGCCAGCCCGTTGTTCAAGGTGACGGTTTCGATGTTAGGCAGGCGGAGTTCCGGGGTGGGTTCGGGCGGAGGGGGGACGCGCCGGAACCGCTCCTGGGCGAGAGCGCCGGCCGGGCCAAGGCCGAGAAGCGCGGCGGACAGGACGGCCGCGGTGCGCAGGCGGAGGGGAGAGGGGGGACGTCTCATTGGGCGTTGACCGTGGCGATGATGGCGTTGGCTTGGGTGAAATAGCGGTTGGCCAGGCCCACCAGGACCTGGGGAGTCACTTGGAGGTATTTATCCAGCTCTCCGGGCAGGTCCTCGAGGCGCTTCAGGTTCAGGTACGCATCGCAGAGGAGAAGCGCCTTGTCCAGGGTGGTGGCCTGCCGGCCCAGGTAATCCGCCTTGAAGAGGCTCTTGGCCTTATCCAATTCTCCGGGTCCGATGAAGCTGGACTTGATGTTTTGCAGCTCGGTGAAGATCGCCCTCAAGGTCTTGTCGATCATCAGCCTGTTGGTCGCCGTGGCGAACAGGCGATAGGCCAGGAGCCCGTCGCGGCGCTCCAGGCCGGCCTCGAGGGACAGCACCAGGCGTTCTTTCTGCCACAGCCGCTTGAACAGCCGGGAATTGCGGCCGCGAAAGAGGATAGTATCGAGCAGGGTGAGTCCGTAGACATCATCGGGGCTGAGGGTCGGGGCCCGAAACGCCAGCCAGAAGGCGGGGACTTGGATCCGCGGGTCGAGGAATGATTCCCGGCGGGATTCCTTGCCGAACTTCTGGGCCCGCGGCTGCGCCGGAGGCTCCTTGCCGCGCGGGATGCCCTCGAAATAGCGGGCGATGAGCTCCCGGGCCCTGACCTTGTTGATGTTGCCGCAGACGCAAAGGACGGCGTTGTTGGGGACATAGTACGCGTCGTAGAAGTCCCTGGCCTCGTCCGGGCTGATGGACCTCAGGTCGTTCTCTAGGCCGAACACCGGATGGCCGAAAGCCTGGTCGGGATACAGGAGACGATCGAAGGCCAGGGAGGCGCCGAGGTAGGCGTCCTGGGACAAACGCTGACGGAGCTCTTCGATCAGGGAGCTCTTGGAGGATTCCACCTTGGCCTCGTTGGGCTGAAGGAACCGCATCCGGTCGGATTCCAGCCACAGGACCAGGGCGAGATGATTGGAGGAGACCGTTTGGTGGAAGAGGGTCCGGTCCGCCTGGACCATGGCGCTCAGCTGGCCGCCCGCCCGGTTGATGAGCCCGATGTGCTGCATCCGGTCCACGTGGGCCGAACCGAGGAACATCAGATTCTCCAGGAGATAAGCCAGACCTGCCCGTCCGGCCGGATCGTCAACTGACCCGACGCGGTAGGCGACTACTACCGACACCACCGGGAGGGTGAAGTCCTCGGCCAGGATGACCTGGAGCCCGTTCGACAGCTTGTAATGAGAGAAGGCCAGAGGGGGGCGGGCGGCGGTTCCCTGGGCCGGGGCGGACGGAGCGCTCAAGCTCAAGAGCGCCGCGGCCAGAAAGAACCGGCGGATTTTCGCGGGAAAAGATGACGGCCCGGCCATGGATGATCGATCTCGGCCTTCCATAAATATCACAAACCGCGAGAGAAATACAATTCTGCGGCCGCCCGTCCGTTGCATAAAGCCCCGGTTTATGGTATTTAATTTCACTCACTTTGACGTTTGGAAGGAGACGATCCATGAGCAAAGTCGGAAAACATCTGACCACATCGGAATCCGTGACCGAAGGTCATCCCGATAAAGTCTGCGACCAGATATCGGACAGCATCCTGGACGACCTGCTCCGACAGGACCCCAACAGCCGGGTGGCCTGTGAGGCCCTGGCCACGACCGGCCTGGTCCTGATCGCCGGCGAGATCACCACTCAGGCCTACTGCGATTTCCAGAAGATCGTCCGGAGGACGATCCATGACATCGGCTACACCCGGGCCAAGTACGGTTTCGACTACGAGACCTGCAGCGTTATCTCCTCCGTCCATGAACAGTCGCCGGATATCGCCCAGGGGGTCAACGAGACCGAGGACCACGAACAGGGAGCGGGGGACCAGGGCTTGATGTACGGGTTCGCCTGCCGCGAGACCGAGGAGCTCATGCCCCTGCCGATCATGCTGGCCCACAAGCTGGTCCGCCGGCTGAGCCACGTCCGCAAGGAAAAGATCCTGCCCTTCCTCCGGCCCGACGGCAAATCCCAGGTCACGGTGGAGTACGAGGGCCACAAGCCCCGCCGGGTCGAAGCCGTGGTCATCGCCGCCCAGCACGACCACCTCGTGGACATCGACCACCTTCGGCACGAGATCCGCAAGCACGTCATCAGCCATGTTATTCCCGCAGCGATGATCGATAAGAACACGCTGTTCGTCATCAACGGCACGGGCCGGTTCGAGCAGGGCGGACCCATGGCCGACACCGGCCTGACCGGCCGGAAGATCATCGTCGATACCTACGGCGGGGTGGGCCGCCATGGCGGAGGCTGTTTCTCGGGCAAGGATCCGTCCAAGGTGGACCGGTCCGGGTCCTACATGGCCCGCTACGTCGCCAAGAATGTCGTGGCCGCCGGCCTGGCGGACAAAGTGGAAGTCCAGCTGGCCTACGCCATCGGCGTCGCTCAGCCCGTGTCGGTCATGGTCGATACCTTCGGCACCTCGAAGGTCGCCGAGGACAAGATCAAGCAGCTGATCCGCGATGTGTTCAACCTGACGCCCAAGGGGATGATCCGCTCCCTGAATTTGCTGCGGCCGATTTATAGAAAGACGGCCGCCTACGGTCACTTCGGCCGGACCGAAGAAGAGTTCACCTGGGAAAAGACCGACAAGGCCGAGATCCTCAAAAAAGAGGCCGGGCTGTAAGGCGCCGGTCTTGAACCGACCGGACGCGGACGGGCGGCCGGGCCTCCCGGACGGCGTCAACACGCAGTGACAAAGGAGAACCGATCATGAAGTTCGACGTTAAAGACCTGAAGCTGGCCGAAGCCGGCCGCCGGCGCATGGAGTGGGCCGCCCGGTCCATGCCCGTCCTGAAGTCCATCCAGGAGAGGTTCGCCAAGACTCGGCCCCTGCGCGGAGTCCGGATCGCCTGCTGCCTGCACGTCACGACCGAGACCGGCAACCTGATGGTCACCCTGCAGAAAGGCGGAGCGGAAGTGGCCCTGACCGCCTCCAATCCGCTCAGCACCCAGGACGAGCTGGCTGCGGCCCTGGTCAAGTACCACCGCATCCCGGTCTTCGCCATCAAGGGGGAAAACAACGCGACCTATTACCGCCACATCGAACAGGCGCTGTCGATTCGGCCCCACCTGACCATGGACGACGGGGCGGACCTGGTCAGCACCATCCATCAGAAGAAGACCGCCCTTCTCAAGACCATCATCGGCGGGACCGAGGAGACGACCACGGGCGTCATCCGCCTGCGCAGCATGGCCCGCGGAGGAGTGCTCCGCTATCCCATCATCGCCGTCAACGACGCCAAGACCAAGCACTTCTTCGACAACCGCTACGGGACCGGGCAGAGCACCTTGGACGGCATCCTGCGCGCGACCAACGTCCTGCTGGCCGGCCTGAATTTCGTCGTGGCCGGCTACGGCTGGTGCGGCCGGGGATTGGCCATCCGGGCCAAGGGCGCGGGGTCCAAGGTCATCATCACCGAGGTCGACCCCCTGAAAGCCCTGGAAGCTGTCATGGACGGGTTCCAGGTCATGCCCATGCGCGAGGCGGCCCCCCTGGGGGATGTTTTCGTCACGGTCACCGGCAACAAGAACGTCATCGGCAAGCCGCATTTCGCCCGGATGAAGGACGGGGCCATCGTGGCCAACTCCGGGCATTTCAACGTGGAGATCGACATCCCCGGCCTCAAGTCCATATCCCGGAGCCGGCGGATGATACGCGCTTTCGTCGAGGAATACACGCTCAGGAACGGCCGCAAGATCAACCTCCTGGGGGAAGGACGGCTGATCAACCTGGCCGCGGCCGAAGGCCATCCGGCCATGGTCATGGACATGAGCTTCGCCAACCAGGCCCTGTGCGCTGCCTACCTTGTCCGCAAGGGCAAGTCCCTTGAAAAGAAGGTGTACGGCGTGCCGGTTCAAATCGACGAGGAGATCTCCAAGCTGAAGCTGCGCTCCATGGGCACGACCATCGATGCCCTGACGTCCGAGCAGAAGCGCTACCTGGCGGAATGGCAGGAAGGCACCTGAGCCTATTTGATTCGCTTCTGGTAGTCCGCCGCCTTGGCCCGTAATTCCGCGTCGGTGCTCTTGTTGAGGATCAGGCTGAAGATCTCCTTGGCCTCGTCCAGGCTGCCGGCGTTGAACTTGGCCACGGCCAGGTTGAACTGGAAGTTCATGTCATCCGGGACGATCCGAGCCGCCTGCTCATAGCTGGCCAGAGCCTCGGGCAGGAGCTGCGTCTTTTCGAAGATCATCCCCTTGAGGTTATGGGCCATGGCGAAGCGGGGGCTGACCAGAAGGGATTTCTGGATGTAGCTCAGGGCGTCGTCGTACCTGTTCAGGTTGAAGGCCATGCGGGCCAGGTTGTAGTAGGGCAGCTCCTTGTTGGGGTAGGTCTCTTCGGCCAAGGCCTTTTTGTATTCCGCCTCGGCGAGCGAGGCCAGACCCTGGGATTCGTACACGCTGCCCAGGTTGTTGCGCGCTTCGGAGAAGGAGGCGTTGATCTCTAGACATTTTTTGAAGGATTCGACGGCGGAGCCCAGCTCGCCCTTCATGACCATGGTCAGTCCGCGGGCATTCCAGGCCAGGTAGTACTTGGGATTCAAGGCCAGGGCCTTGTCGAAACAGTCGATGGCCTGGTCCAGCGAAGTCGTTCCCGAGGAGGGATTATTCAGATACACCAAGCCCAGGTTGTACTGGTACCTGGGATCTTTGGCCCGCTGGCGTTCGAGCTTGGCTTGCCCCGAAGCGCAATAGCCCAGGATGAGGCACGCCGCGATGACGAGGACATGTTTCATTTTCATGGGACTTCCTTTCGGATCATTCTCCCCGGAGCCTCCGGGACATCAGGTCGATCAGAGCCTGACGGGGATCCTTCCCCCGGTAAAGAACCCGGTAGATTTGCTCGCTGATCGGCATTTCCAGGCCGAGTTTGGCCGAAAGCTTGTGGATGGAGCGGGTGGTCCCCACTCCCTCGGCCACCATGTTCGAGGAGGCCAGGATGGAGGCCAGGGACTTGCCCCGGCCCAGGTCGAACCCCAGGTGCCGGTTGCGGCTCAGCTCGCCCGTGCAAGTGACGATCAGGTCTCCGATCCCGGCCAGACCGAAGAACGTCTCGCGCCGCGCGCCCAGCCGAACTCCCAGCCGGGTCATCTCCGCCAGGCCCCGCGTGATCAGGGAGGCCTTGGCGTTGTGGCCGGAATCAAGCCCGTCGGCCATCCCGGCGGCGATGGCGATGATGTTCTTGACCGCTCCGGCCAGCTCGACTCCGGCCACGTCCCGGCAGGTGTACACGCGAAAGGCCACGCTCGAGAGCAGGGCCTGGATTCGAGCCGCGTCTTTCGAGCGCCGTCCGGCTGCGACCACGGCCGTGGGCAAGCCCTGAGCCACTTCCCGGGCGAAGCTGGGGCCGGACAGGACGACGATCCGGGGATGGGCGATTCCGGGCAGGGAATCGGCCAGAACCTGGCTCATCCGCTTCAGCGTCCGCTCCTCGAGGCCCTTGGTCAGGCTGATGAGGAGGCTCTGAGGGCCGACGGCCGGAGCCAGGCGGCGATAGATCCCGCGGCAATAGCGGGAGGGCACGGCGATGAAGATCGCGGAAGCGCCCCGGGCGGCTTCCCGGATGTCTCCGTGGGCCGTCACCTCGGGAGGGAAGGAGAAGCCCGGAAGGAACATCGGATTGACGCCCTGTTTCTGGGCAGAACGGAGGATGTCCGGCTCGCGAATCCAGAGCTTGACCGGAAGGTGAAGCCGCCCGAGATGGATGGCGATGGCCGAGCCCCAGCTGCCGCCGCCGATGACCGCGGTGTTCACCGGGACTCCTGAGCGTCCTTCCGGCCGAGCTTCGGTTCCTGCCCGGCGATGAGGCGCTCGATGTTCTTCCAGTGACGGATGACGACGATGAGGGCGATCACGGCCGAACCGTAGAACACTTCGGTCCCGCGGTCGAAGACCAGGGCCCAGATGGGAAACGAGAATACGGCCAGAAGCGAGCCGAGCGAAACATAGCGGGTCAGGGCGATGACGACGACGAACACTCCCAAGGCGGCGAGCGTGCCGGGAAAACAGAGGAAGAGAAAAGCGCCCATGGCGGTGGCCACGCCCTTGCCCCCGCGAAATCCGATGTAAACGGGGTAGCAGTGGCCCAGGACGGTCAAGACGGCGGCCGCCAGGGTCAAGCGGATGTCTCCGAACAGCCGGGCGGCCAGGAGCGGCGGGAGAAAGCCCTTGAGCACGTCGACGACGACGACCGGCAGGGCGGAGAGCCATCCGGCCGTCCGGAGGACGTTTGTCGCGCCCGTGCTTTGGCTTCCGAACTGCCGGATGTCCTGACGGGCCTTGAGCCGGACGACGAGATAGCCTGTGGGGATGGCGCCAAGGAGGTAGCTTCCGAGGAGGAACGCGAGCTTCAGGATCATGAGAAAGGGAACTCCCCGAGAATGCTGTATTCCGCGCCCGACGGGCTCAGCCGGCTCTGGAAAAATGTGAGCCGGCCGGCGGTCATCTCGCCGAAAGCTTCCTCCCGGGCCCGATCGAATTCCTCGAGCACGACCCGTAGGCCGTCCGGCGACTTGACCCGGCCCAGGGTCAGATGGGGATGGAAGGGGCGGATTGCGCGGGGAAAGCCCATCTCCTCGCCAAGGCTTTCTATGGCCTCCGCGAGAAGAGCCAGGTCCGGGCCCGCTTGGACGCCCGCCCAAAGCACCCTCGGGTTCGGCGAGGCGGGTGGAAAGGAGCCGAGGCCCCGGCAGGTCATGATGATCGGCTTGGACCGGGCCGCGAGTGGTCCAAGCCCTTCTTTCAGGCGTGAGGCCTGGTCCTCGCTGATCTCGCCCAGGAACTTCAGGGTGAGGTGCATGGAGTCCCGCGTCACCCACTTGACGCCGCGGCCGAGCGGCGCCGTGCGGCCGATGAACGAGTCCAGCCGAGCTTTTATCCCCGGGTCGAGGTCGATGGCGATAAAAGCTCTCATGGCGCTCGTCAGGACTTCTTCGTCTCGGACGCCAGCAGGGTGCGCCGGAGCATGTCCAAGGCGTATTGGCTGGCCTGAAACTTGATGTGTTCCCGATTGCCCAAGTACTGGCTCTTGACGACCTCGACGGATTTTTCCGTGGCCAGGGCGGTAAAGACCAACCCGACGGGTTTTTGCTCAGTGCCGCCTTCCGGTCCGGCAATCCCGGTCACGGCCAGGGCATAGGTGCTCCTGGCCTTGGACCGCGCGCCCATGGCCATGGCCCGGACGACCTGGGACGAGACCGCCCCGAACTTGCGGATATGATCGATGGGAACCTGGAGGTCGTCCCTCTTGGATTCATTGCTGTAGGCGATCGTCCCTTCCTGGAAGTATTCGGAACTGCCGGGAACATTGGTCAGGCGGTGGCTGATGAGACCGCCCGTGCACGACTCGGCCACGGCTACGGTTTCGCCCCGGGCCCTGAGCAGGTTGCCGACCACGGCCTCGAGCTCCTCGCCGTTGGTGGAGAACACGCGATCCTTGAGGCGTTCGAGCAGGGCCTCTTCGACGGGCTTCAAGCCTTCCTCGGCCAATTCGGCCGACTGCGCGGCGAACGAAGCGAGATGGATCTCGATCTGTCCGGGTGAAGCGAGGGTCGTCACCTGGAGGTTGGCCGCCCGGGGATAGAGGTCCTTGATGAGGTCTTCCAGCTTGGACTCGGTCAGTCCGGTGATCTTCAGGACGCGCCTCCCACAGTATCCCGCCCGGAACTGCTCCAGCCTCGGCCAGACCTGGGAGTCGAACATCGGCTTCAACTCATGGGGAGGTCCGGGCAGGAGGACGACGATGTTCTTGCCGGTGTTCAGCCACAAGCCGGCGGCCGTTCCGTGCTCGTTGGGCAGGATCTCCGCTCCTTCCGGGACCAGGGCCTGCTTCTTGTTCGAGGCCGGCATGGCGATGCCCCGCCGGGCGAAACGCTCGTGGATCTTCAGGAGAAGGTCCTCGTCGAGGACGAGCTTCCTCTCCAGCGCTTCAGCGGCCACTTCCCGGGTCCGGTCGTCCTCGGTGGGACCCAGACCGCCGCTGGCGAAGATCAGCTCCGCCTGGGCCAGGGCGATCTTGAACTGCAGGTACAGGGCGTCATGATCGTCGGAGGAGATCGTCTTGGTCGTCACCTTTAGGCCCAGGTCGTTCAGCCGCTGGGTCATGTAGAGCGAGTCCGAATCCTGGAAATAGGGCGTCAGGAGCTCGGAACCGATGGCCATGATCAGTACGCGTTTCATATGAGCCTCGCTCGCTGGATGGTGAGGAAGATATGGAGCAGGGCTGCGCCGTAGGCCGCGGCGGCCAGGTCGTCGGCTATGATGCCCCAGCCTCCGGGAAGACGCTCCGCCCGCCGAACGGGGAAGGGCTTGAGGATATCGAAAATGCGGAACAGGATGAAGCCGGCCAGGACATGGACTGCCGTGGCCGGAACGAGGCACAGTGTCGCCAGCTGTCCGCAGACCTCGTCGATGACGATCGCGCCGGGATCCTTCTCGTTCATGGCCCGAGCCTGGACGGAGGATACGGCCACGGCCAGGCCGATGAGAAGAAGGACCAGGCCGGCGTAGATCGGGAAGGGCAGGGCGTGAAGCCAGAAAAAGTACAGCAGGGCCGCGGCCAGGCTGGCCAGGGTTCCGGGCGCGGGGGGGACATACCCCAGCCCGAAGAAGGTGGCGATGATTTTGGCTGCGAATCTCATCCGATCAGGCGTCCGCGCAAATCATACACGCCCGCGGCGGTGATTTCAACCCGGCGGATGTCATGGAGCAGTCCGGCCGCCGGGCCGGGTGTGCGGACCCGGACCAGCCCGTCCACCTCGGGCGCCTGGAACCGGGTCCGGCCCAAGGCGAGACGGGCCTCCCGAGGCGAAGCCGCATCCAAGAGGACTTCGAGAGTACGTCCGAGATACCTCTCGTTGCGGCGCCGCGAGATGTCCCTTTGAAGACGCATCAGCCGTCCGCGGCGGCTCCTTTTGACAGATTCCGGGACCGTATCCTTGAGGCCGGAAGCCGGCGTCCCTTCCTCCGGAGAATAAGTGAAGACTCCCAGATGGTCGAAGGCGGCCCGGCGGACGAAACGCTCCAGGCTCCGGAACTCCGCCGGTCCCTCTCCGGGCAAGCCGACGATGAGCGCGGTCCTCAAGACGGCTCCCGGGACGCGCTTTCTGATCTTGTCGACGAGCCTCAGGCTGCGGTCCGCGTCGCCGCTCCGGCCCATCCTGCGCAGAAGGCTCCGGTCGGAGTGTTGGAAGGGAAGGTCGAAATAGGGGCAGACCTTGGCGTGAGTCATGACGTCCAGCAGCGCTTCAGTGACCTCCCCGGGATAGCCGTAGAGCAGGCGGATCCATTCGAGGCCCGGTACGGACTCCAGCTTGGGCACCAGCCGGGCCAAGCCGTCCTTCCGGCCGAGATCCCGGCCGTAGTATGTCGTATCCTGCGAGACGAGGTTGACCTCCCGGACTCCCTGCCCGGCCAAGCGCCGGACTTCCTCGACGATCGAGGCGGCTGGCCGGGAGCGGTAGGGGCCTTTGATCAGGGGGATGGAGCAGAAAGCGCACCGGTGCGAACAGCCTTCCGAGATTTTCACGTAGGCCCATCCGCGGGGTGTGGAGACGACTCGGGGCGAAAGATGGGAATAGAGAAACGTCCGGCGGGCCCGGCCGCCTCGGCCGCCGGCGAGGACCGGGACGATCCGGTCGAACTCGGCCACGTCGAGCCAGTGGTCCACCCCGGGGTGGGCCGCAGCCAGCGCCGCGCGGTTTCTTTGGACATAGCACCCGGCCGCGACCACCTTCAGGCCGGGACAGCGCTTCTTCAGGCTGAGCGCGCCGCGGATGGCGGCTTCGGCTTCGTCGCGCGCCGGACGGATGAAGCCGCAGGTGTTGAGAATGACGACATCGGCCGACTCGGGCTCGGCCGCCAGGACATAGCCGGCCTTCTTCAAGAAGCCGAGCATGACCTCGCTGTCCACGAGGTTCTTGGCGCATCCGAAGCTGACCAGGGCGACTTTGGTCTTCATGGCCGGGTGCCGGTAGCTCGTGACGAGTGACTCTAAGGATAGATCCGGTACAGGAGCCGGGGGAAGGGGATGGTTTCGCGGATGTGGGGCGCCTTGCACAGCCAGGCCACCATGCGCTCGACGCCCAGGCCGAATCCGCCATGGGGCACCGAACCGAAGCGCCTCAGGTCGGCGTACCAAGCGTAGGCCTCGCGCGGCAGGTTATGCTCCTTGAAGCGCTGCTCCAGGAGTACCGGGTCGTGGATGCGCTGGCCGCCGCCGATGATCTCGCCGTAGCCTTCCGAGGCCAGGAAGTCCACTCCCAGGACGAGGTCGGGGCGGTCGGGCGCCGGCTGCATGTAGAAGGCCTTGATGGCCGCCGGAAAATGGGTCACGCAGACCGGGGTGTCGTAGATCTCGGACAGGAGGCCTTCCTCGGGCGCCCCGAAATCCTCCCCGGGCTTGATGGCCGAGCCGCGCTCCCGGAGGAGCTCCACCGTCCGCTCATAGGTGAGCCGGATGAACGGCTTCCTGACCTTTTCCAGGGGGGCCGTATCGCGCTCCAGGACCTCGAGGTCCGCCCGGCGGCGGGAGAGGACGCGCTCCAGGATGAACAGGACCAAATCCTCCCCGAGAGCGGTCACGTCCTCGAGCGTGGCGAAGGCCACCTCGGGCTCGACCATCCAGAACTCGATCAAGTGCTTCCGCGTCTTGGATTTCTCGGCCCGGAAGGTGGGTCCGAAGCAGTAGACTTTGCCGAAGGCCATGGCCGTCGCTTCGTTGTAAAGCTGTCCGCTCTGACTGAGGTAGGCCTTCTGGTCGAAGTATTCGGTCTCGAACAGGGTCGTCGTCCCTTCGCAGGCGCTGGGCGTCAGGATGGGTGTGTCCATGAGCCGGAAGCTGCGATCGTCGAAGAAACTCCGGATGGCCTTGACGACTTCGGCCCGGACCTGGAGGATGGCGTGCTGTTTCTGGGAACGCAGCCACAGGTGGCGGTGGGCCATCAGGAAGGGCGTGCTGTGCTCCTTGGGGGTGATGGGATAATCCTCAGCGACCTGGAGGATGTCCAGGTCCTCCAGGGTCATTTCCACCCCGCCCGGAGCGCGCGGCTCGGCGCGGACCTCGCCGCGGACGATGACCGAGGATTCCTGGGTGAGGCGGTCGAACTTCTGGAACAGGGGATGGTCCTTCTCCTGGCCGAAGAGCGTGGCCTGGATGAGGCCTGTCCCGTCGCGGACGAGGAGAAAGCGGACCTTGCCGCTCGAGCGCTTGTTGTACACCCAACCGCGGATTTCAACCGATTGTCCGACCCGGCCGGCGATGTCCTCGATGTAAACCCAGTCCATGTCGTGAAATTATAGAGAATAAGCGGCGGGAGGTCAATCGGGCAGGGGGAGGGACGTTCCCGGACGCGGATGACGCCGCGCCTCTCTTTGTGGTAGTTATAAGAGGCTGTGTCCGCTCCCAAGGATTTCGTCCCGGTCAAGCTCGTATGCGGCATCATGTCCAATCTTCGCGAGGGCTTTGACTACTCCGAGGCGAAGCTCGCCGAAGCCTTTGGGCCTATCGACCTGAGAAGCCCGCGCCGCTCCTTCGACCTGACCGGCTACTACGAGAAGGAGATGGGGCCGGGACTCGAGCGGATGTTCGTGAGCTTCGAGCGCCTCGTTCCGCCCGAGAGCCTGAGCGAAGCCAAGCTTCTGACCAACGGTCTGGAAGAAAAGGCGCGCGGGCATTTCCGGGCGGCCCGCCGGGCAGTCAACCTCGACCCGGGCTATCTCACCGCAGCGTCCTTGATCATGGCCACGACCAAGGACTTCAGCCACAGGATTCCGCTCCAGCGCGGGATCTACGCCCACCTGGAATTTTTGTTTCAGAAGAATTCGATCCGGCCGCTCGACTGGACCTATCCCGACCTGCGCGGAGACCGGTATGCGGCGTTTTTTCTTGAGGCGCGGAAGGCCTATAGGGATGGATTGGCCGCCGGACGGCGTTCAGGACGCGGATAAGGACTTCAAGACCTCGGCCATACGCTTGGTGTAGGCCGGGTTTGTTCCGCAGCATCCTCCCACGAAACGCGCGCCGTTGGCCACCAGTCGGGGGAGAGCGGCGACATACTCCTCGACCCCCTGGGAATAGACGACCGCATCGTTGGCCGATACCGTCGGCTGGCCGGCGTTCGGCTGGGCGATGATCGGCAGCGACGCGTGGGCCGAGAATTCCTTGACGAGGTCGGCCATGGCTTCGCTGTCCAGGGTGCAATTCGTGCCCAAGGCCGAGGCGCCGTTCTCCTCCAGGGCCTTGACGCATTTAGCCACGCCGTCGCCCATCAGGGTGAAAAAGCCCCTGGGCGAGCGGTTGAAGGTCAAGGTCAAGAACACGGGCAGGGGCGTCACCCTCTTGGCCGCCCTCAAAGCGCACAGCGCCTCCTGGAGGTCGTACATCGTCTCGATGATGATCAGGTCCGCTCCTCCCATGGCCAGGGCCTGGGCCTGGACGGAGAACGCCTGTTCGAAGTCCTTCGGCTCGTATTCTCCCTGGGGCTTGAGAAACTTGCCCGTGGGCCCGATGCTGCCCGCGATGAACCGGCCCGCGGGCCGGGCCGACAGAGCCAAGGCTGCCGCGGCCTGGTTCAAATCGAACGTCCGGCCTTCCAAGCCGTAGCTGGCCAGCTTGATGCCGCTTCCGCCGAAGGAATTGGCCGTCACCACGTCCGCCCCGGCGTCGAAATAGCTCTTGTGGATGCCGCGGATGACCTCCGGCCGTTCGATGTTCCAGGATTCGGGTGCGACGCCCTGGGGCAGGCCGTTCCTGATGAGCTCCGTACCCAGCCCTCCGTCGAACAGGATGACCCTCCGGCCCGCGGCGTCGAGGATGCTGCTCATGGCCGGCCTCAGACCTCGGGCTCGTAGGCCGAGATCTTCCTCAGCTTGTCGACGATTTCCGGAAGGACCTGGAGGACAAGGTCGATGTCCTCGCCGGTGTTGAACCGGCCCAGGGAGAAGCGGATGCAGGACCGGGCGATCTCCGGGGCCAGGCCGATGGCCGTCAGGACGTGGGACACCTCCTCGGATTCCGAGCTGCAGGCCGAGCCGGTGGACACGCAGATATCCTTGGTGGCCAGCGAGAGCAGGATGGATTCCGCCTCCAGGCCGGGGAAGGCGAAATTGAGCGTGTTGGCCGCCCGGAGTTTGGGATGGCCGTTGAACTTGACCCGGGGGATGCCGTCCTCGATGCCCTTCTTGAGCCGGGCGGACAGGCGTTCGACGCGTTCCGAGTCCTTTTTATGCTTGACCGCCAGGACCCGGACCGCTTCGCCGAAGCCGATGATGCCGGAGGTGTTCTCCGTGCCGGCCCGCAGGCTCCTCTCCTGGTGCCCGCCGTGGATGAACGGCCGGATCTCGGTCCCTTTGCGGACGAACAGCGCGCCCACGCCCTTGGGGCCGTAGATCTTGTGAGCCGACACGGTCACGAGGTCCGCTCCCAGCTCTTCGACCTTGAAGTCGATCTTGCCCAGGGCTTGAACGGCGTCGGTATGAAACAAGGCGCCGGCGCGGTGGGCGATTTCGGCCGCGGCGGCCACGGGCTGGATCGTTCCCAGCTCGTTGTTGACGTGCATGACCGACACGAGGGCCGTCCGGGAGGTCACGGCCGCCTTCAGGAAGTCGAAGTCGATGACCCCGGTCGAATCCACGGGGACATAGGTGACCTTGAAGCCCTTGTGCTCGAGGTAGAGGGCGGTCTCCATGACGGCCGGGTGTTCGATGGCCGAGGTGATGAACTCTCTCTTATCGGGGAAGGCGTCCATCACTCCCAGGACGGCGAAATTGTCCGCCTCGGTGCCCGATCCGGTGAAGACGACCTCGGAACGGGTCAATCCCACGTATTCGGCCAATGCCTCCCGGGCGTCCTGGATGAGCTCCTTGACCCGCCGACCGAGGGGATAGAGCGAGGATGGGTTTCCGTAGTGCTCTTTCATAAAAGCGCACATCCGCTCGCTGACCGCCGGGTCGAGCGGAGTCGTGGCGTTGTTGTCGAGATAAACCATAGCGGTCTTTACTTGCCGAAACCGGATCCCGTGGGATCGTCCTAGGCCATTTTCTCCTTGAGGATCTTGACCACTTCCATGCCGGCCCGGGCCTGTCCTTCCTCGGCGGCCGCGCCGATATGGGGAAGCGCGGTCACGTTGGGATGGTCGATGAGGCTGAAGTCCTCGGGCGGCTCCTTCTCGAAAACGTCCAGCGCCGCGGCCCGGACCTTGCCCGAGTTCAGGGCGGCGAGGAGGGCCTTTTCATCCACGGTCCCGCCTCGGGCGGCGTTGACGATGATGACCCCGGCCTTCATCTTCTCGAACTCCTTGTCGCTGATCATGTGCCGGGACTGGTCGGTGAGGGGGATGTGCAGGGAGATGAGGTCGGCCCGGGCCAGGAGCTCGTCCAGGGAAACCGGGTGAATGGCCAAATCGGTCTTGAAGGGGATGATATCGTAGCCGACGACCTTCATCCCGAAGGCGATGGCCCGCCGGGCGACTTCCTGGCCGATGCGGCCGACGCCGATCAAGCCCAGCGTCTTCTGGTAGAGCTCCGTGCCGGATAAGGATTTCTTCTCCCACTTGTGGGCCTTCATCGACAGGTTGGCCTTGCCGTGCTGGCGGACCGCGCCCAGCATCAACCCGAACGTATGCTCGGCCACGGTGATGGACGTGGCAGCCGGCGTGTTGGCCACCTTGATGCCCTTTTCCTTGGCCGCCGCGGCGTCGATGTTGTCCAGGCCGATGCCGGCCCGGATGATGAGCTCCAGGTTCTTGCCGGCCTCGATGACCGGGCGGGTCACCTTGGTCGCGCTCCGGACCACGACGGCGTTGAAGTCCGGGATGGTCTGGACCAGGGCCGCCTCGTCCATTCCGGTCTTGACCGTGACCTCCAGGGTCTTGATCCCCTTGAGCTGTTCGATGGATTCCCTATCCAGAGAGTCGGCGATCAGGATCTTTTTCATTCCCAATTCTCCTTCAAGACGATCTGGGCGGCTTTGATCGAGGCTCCCATGTCCACGGGATGATTGAGGTCCTTGAGGGTCATCTCCAGGGCCGACAGGGCGGTGATGATGTCGAACCCGCCCATGTAGCCCAGGTGGGCGATCCGGAAGAACTTGCCCTTGTTGGGGTCCTGGGCCCCGGCGATGTAGGCCATGTATTTGCTCTGCATGGTCTTGACGAGCTTGGAGCCGTCCAGGCCTTCGGGCGTTTTCACCGCGGTCAGGATGTTGCCCGGGTTCTTGGCCAGGAGCTGGAGCCCCAGGGCCTTGACCCCGGCCCGGGTGGCGTCGCCCAGGACCTGGTGGTGCTTAAACAGCGCCTCGAGCCCCATGCCCTTGATCCGGTCCAGGGCTTTCTTCTGCTGCATGATCAGGCTGATGCCCGGCGTCCAGGGCGTGGTCTTGTTCTCCAGGTTCTTCTTGGCCTTTTTGACATCGAAGTAGAATTTGGGGCATTTCGCCGTCTCGACCATTTTCCAGGCCTTGGGCGAGAGGGCCAGGTAAGCCAAGCCGGGAGGGATCATGAACGACTTCTGGGAGCCCGACAGGAAGACGTCGACCTTCCAGTCGTCCATGGGGCAGGGCATGACGCCCAGCCCGGAGATACCGTCCACGACGAGAATGGCGCTGGTCTTGGACACGACTTCGGCAAAGCCCTTGATATCGTAGACCGCCCCGGTGGACGTTTCCGACAGTTGGGTCAGGACGGCCTTGGCCTCGGGATTCGCTCTGAGCTCGGCCTCGAGCTGTTCCTGAGTGTAGTCGGCGCCCCACTCCAGGACGATCTCCTTGTAGACGATTCCGTAGGCCTTGCAGAGGTTGCCCCAGCGCTCGCCGAACTTCCCGGCGTTGATGGTGATCACCTTATCGCCCGGGCTGAACAGGTTGACCACGGCCGCTTCCATGGCCCCGGTCCCGGACGAGGTCAGGATGTAGACATCCTCCTTGGTGCCGAAGACGTACTTCAGGTTGTCCGTGACTTCCATGAAGATCTTGGAGAATTCGGGCGTGCGGTGATGGATGATGGGTTCGGCCGCGATCGACAGAACGTCTTCCGGTATCGGGGTCGGCCCCGGCGACAAGAGATAGTACTTCTTGATCATAAGGTTCCTCCTCGGAGAGTGCTATGAAAAGTCCGACGAAATCATGCCACAGCGGTCCGACCGCGAACGACTTGTCATACATAGCAGAAATGCCTATTCCCGTCAATCATAGCTCGGCCAGCAAGGCGGCCAGGAGGGCGGCCCTCTGGGCGAGGGAGGGGAGAAGGACGTTCTCGGATTCGGCGTGGATGCCCGAGCCGACCGCGCCCAGCCCGTCCAGCGTGGGCAGGCCCAGGCTGGCGGCCAGGGACGCATCCGACCCGCCGCCGGTCTGCCCGGCCTTCAAGCGCAGGCCTTGGCCCGCGGCGGCCCGGGACGCGGTGCGGAAGAGGGCTAGGGAGCCGCGGCTCCGCTCCATGGGCGGAGTGACGCTCTCCACGGCCGCCTGCAGCCGGGCTCCCCGAATCCTGGGGCGGAGGGCCCTGAGGCGGGCCAGGATCCGGTCCTTGTCCTGTTCCGTCCGGAAGCGAAAGTCCAGGACGGCCCGGGCGGAGTCCGGGACGATGTTGGCCTGGGTTCCGCCGCTGATGAAGCCGATGTTCATGGTCGTCCCCCGGCTCCTCAAATCCGCCAGCGATACAAGCTGGAGGACGACCTCCTCCAGGGCGTTTGCGCCGAGATGGGGGCTGCCGGCATGAGCGGCCTTTCCCCGGGCCCGGAGGCTCACCACCAGGCGTCCCTTGCGCCTGACCTTGAGCGAGCCGTCGGGAAGCGCGGGCTCGAGGCAGAGGACGCAGGCGGATTTCTGGGCCAAGCGCTTGATCCAGCGGTAAGCCGCCGGGTGTCCGGTCTCTTCGGCCGAGTTGATGAACAGCATGACCGGCCGGCGAGGCCGGAGGGAAAGGCCGGCCAGAGCTTTGAGGGCAAACAAGGCGATGACCAGGCCGGCCTTCATGTCCAGGACTCCCGGGCCCCGGAGCTTGGAGCCGAGGGCCCGCCAGGGCATGTCCTTGATGCATCCGACCGGCCAAACAGTGTCGATATGAGTGAGGATCAGGACCGGCTTGGGGGACAGGTCGGACAGACGTGGATAGCCCACGACGTACAGGTCGCCGATGTCCTTCTGGGGGATTCGGAGAAGGTCATGTTCGAGCCCGGCCAGCCGGCTGAGAAAAAACCGGCTGCAGTCATCCACCGCCTTCTTGTCGCCGGTCGGAGATTCGTGGACGACCAGGCCGCGGAGAAGGTCGACCATGTCTTTCCGATGCGAGGCCATATATTCTTTGACGGTCATGGGTGACTCCTTTTCCTGCGATCCTGAATTTTACTCTAGCACAAGCTCGGGTTGAACTCGACCCCGGTTTGGAATAGTATTTGAGTCTACCGGAGAGGACACGCCATGCCCGTCATATCCTTCGTCCTGATGCTGATCATCGCCTCGGTCACCGGTGCAGTCGGCGCCGGCCTGGCCGGCCGGCACCGCACCGGCTGTCTGCCGTCCATCGCCCTGGGCTTCATCGGCGCCATCATCGGGTCCTATGTCGCCCAAAAGCTCGACCTGCCCCTGATCATCTGGCTTCGATTCGGGGCGTACAAGTTCCCGATCATCTGGGCCGTCTTCGGGTCGGCGATTTTCGTGGCCTTTCTGAACCTGTTCAATCCGCCCCGCGGACGGTCCTAGGGAAGAAGGAATTGGCGATGAAAAAGCTGTACTTCGCCGCGGCGGCCATGCTGGGCTTGGGCCTGATCCCCGCTTCGACCCTCCAGTCGGAGATCTACTACCCCTGGCGGTCGGTGTACATCGGCGCCCTGCACGGCCCGGCCTGGAGCGGCCTGGTCTTCGCTCCGCACAAGGACAGCCTGTTCGCCGTCCGTTTGGCCGTGGAGAAAGAGGGCAAGGTCGCGGACCAGAATGACCTGTTCTATCTCGTGTCCGAAGTGGGGCCTCATTCCCCGGACGGCCAATACGCCCGCGTGAAATTCGACCTCAGCCTGCCCTTCAAGCAGGAAAAGGACACGCCCATCCTGATCAAGCCGTCCCGGAAGAAGGACACCTTGACCCTGGAATGGGCCCGCCTGGAGGAGAAAGCCTTGATCGGCCGGATCCGAGGTCCACGGTGGGCCAAGCTCCGCTTGATCCATTATTTCCCCTGGGAATCCAAACGGGGCCGCTTCCGGCAGCTCCCGGACGGCTCGATCCAGGGCGAGGTCCGCGAGGGCAAAGCCGCGCAATACCGGCTCTGGACGGACCGCCGGGGAGAGCCTCTCGCCGCGGAGAACGACGGCGAGGAGTTGACCACGGTCTTCGCTATGGACGACCGTCAGGATTTGTACTTCGTTGCCGGCGTCGGAGATGAGGCCAAGGCCCTGGCCTCGCATCTCGGACGCTACGAATCCCGCAAGGTCATCGACCGTTACCTCGAGGATGAAGCCCAGCGCTACCAGGATAAGCGGGTCAAGGTCAGCGGGCTGAACGAGGGCGTGGCCGAGGCCGTCACCAACAACCTGTTCTGGATGATGCTTTACCAGCCGGACCATCACCGGCTGTACAGCCCCGCCGGCCGGCGCTGGATCTTCCCCAAGCCCGACGGCTCCTACGATAACTGGACGATCTTTGAATGGGACTCGTTCTTCAACGCCCTGGAGGCCGCGGTCGAGAGCGAAGCTTACGCCAACGCCATCGTCCGGGCCGTCCTGGAAACCCAGTACCCGAACGGGAACATCCCCAACTGGAGGGGGCAATACGGCGGGACTCCCGACCGGTCCCAGCCGCCGGTCGGGTCCTTCGTCGTCCTGAAGCTCTTCGAGCGGTTCGGCAAGCAGGACCTCCTCCGGACCGCGTATCCGGCTTTGAAGAAATGGCACGGCTTCTGGAAGTCCAAGCGGCCGAACGGCCAGGCCCGGCGGGACGGGAACGGCGACGGCCTGCTCGAATGGGGCAGCGACAAGGACCTGCTGAGCGACAAGGTCCCCTCCTGGGAGGAGAACGCGTCGGGCGCCCAGCGGGCCAAGTGGGAGTCCGGCCAGGACGACCTGCCCAACTGGGACGACGTTCCCTTCAGCGAAGAGTCCGGGACGCTCACCATGAACTGTCTGGACCTGAACTGCCTGTATGCCCTCGATTCCTGGTGCCTGGCCCAGATGGCCGGCATCCTGAACCTCCGGCAGGACCACGAGGCCTTCCTGGCCGAATACGAGAGGACGCGCGTTTTGGTCAACAGGCTTCTCTGGAACGAGAGGGAGCAGTTCTATTTCGACCGCCATTGGGACGGGCGGTTCTCAACCCGGAAAGCCGCCTCGAACTTCTATCCGTTGCTGGCCCGGATCCCGGACGAAAAGCGGGCCCTGCAGATGCTCAAGCACCTGCTCAACTCGAAGGAGTTTTGGGGCGAGTACGTCCTGCCCACCATCTCCCGCGACGACCCGGCCTTCAAGGACCAGCAGTATTGGCGGGGGACGATCTGGCCGCCCACGAACTACCTGGTCTATCAGGGTTTGAAAGCCTACAGCTTCGACACGGTCGCCTCGGAATTCGCCCGGAAGAGCGCGGCCATGTTTCTCCGGACCGCTCAGAATTTTCAGCTCTGCCCGGAAAACTTCGACTCGCGGACGGGGGAGGCGGGAGGGCAGAGGCACCAGAGCTGGGGTCCTCTCTTCGCCCTGACCGGCATCGAGGAATACTTGGATTTCACTCCCTGGGAGGGATTCCGGTTCGGAATGATCAAGCCCGAACGGAAGGGGCTCCTCTCGCGGCTGGCGGTCCAGGGCCGCCACTACGACGTCCGGATCGCGCCCTCGGAGATCGTCTTGAAGGAAGAGGGCCGGACGATCATGGTCATCGACGGCGGAGCCGTGGTCCGGCATTTCCTCTACTCGGAGAGCGAGGTCTCCTTCGACATCGTCTCCCTGGAGCCGCGCGAGCTGGAGATCCGTTTCCTGAAAAAGGGAAAATACCAGTACCTCCTGGACGATCAGGTGAAGAAAGTCTTCGAGGGGCAATCCTTCGAATTGGCCGTCCCCGACGGCAAACACACCATCCTGATCCTTCTCCTGGACGTGGCGGACTGAGGTCGGGGCGAGTCCCTCCGCCGAGGTCCGCTCATTTTCTGGCTAAGTGAATGGCCGCCGCGCCGAACAGCAGGCGGACGTGGTCCGCCGAGCGGAATCCGGATTCGCGGATCAACTCCGAAAGACGCTCCGCGGAGAAGAATGAAGGAATGGTCGAGGCGAGATAGCTGTAGCCTGAGCGCGAGCCCGAGAGGAGCAGTCCCACGGGTTTGACGACGGTTCGGATGTAGACGTGAAAAACCTTGCGGATGAGAGGCCGCGCGGGCTGACTGGTTTCCAGGTTCAGGAACAACCCGCCGGGCTTGAGAACCCGGCGGAATTCACGAAAGCGGGCGAGAAGTGGCTCCCGGCCGGTGTTGATGTTTCGCGTGGCGAAGGAGATCGTCACGAGGTCGAAGCACCCGTCGGGGAAGGGAAGCTCCCCGGCCTCGGAAATGACAAAATGAACCCGGCCTTTCGCCCGGCGAGCGGCCACCATGGCCGGAGTGAAGTCCGCGGCAGCCACCAGCGTTCCGGACGGGGCCAGGGCCGCCAGGCGGCGGGCCATTTCCCCCGGACCGCTGCAGACGTCCAGCCAGGCCTCACCCCCGGTGCCGGCCGCCAGGCGGGCCGCTTTCCGGCGCCAGACGATATCCCACCCCAGCGTCAGGACATGGTTGACCATATCATAGGACGGGGCGACCTCGGAGAATATGCGTTGAAGCCCGGGGGTCATGGCCTGGAATCGGCGAACAGAATGCACTTGTTCATGAGCGAGGAGATGCTTATACTCTTTGACATCCGGCCTGTCAATTCGGCCTGAATCATGACACAACTCATGAGCGTCGCGACGCGAAGGGAGGTCCCATGAAGACGAAGATCACTCGCCGCGATTTCATCAAGTCCGGCGCCGGCCTGGCCGCGGCCGCCCTGGCCGCGGGCGAGTCGCCCCTGCGGGCGTCTGGCGCCGCAGATCCTGCAGCGATGGTCGTCGTGGCCAGCGACAACGGCCTTCAGGCGACGGCCAAGGCCATGTCCCTGCTGAAGGCCGGCGAGGATCTCCTGGAGGCGGTGGTCTCCGGAGTCAACATCGTGGAGGATGACCCCCGGGAGACGGGCGTGGGCTACGGCGGCCTGCCCAACGAGGACGGGGTGGTCGAGCTCGATGCCTCGGTGATGTACGGCCCGACCCACAGCGCCGGGGCCGTGGCCAGCCTGCGCCACATCAAGAATCCGTCCAGGGTCGCCAAGCTGGTCATGGAGCGGACGGACCATGTTCTGCTGGTGGGGGAGGGAGCGCTGAAGTTCGCCAAGGCCCACGGGTTCAAGGAAGAGAACCTGCTCACGGACGAAGCCCGGGAAGTCTGGCTGCGATGGAAGGAGAAGCTTTCGGGCCGGGACAACTGGCTTCCGCCTGAGTCCCGGAGAGAAACGCTGTCCTCGGCGCTCCTGGGAGCGACGACGACCGGCACTATCAATTGCCTGGCCCGTGATGGTCGCGGCGACCTGGCCGGCGTGACGACGACCAGCGGGCTGAGCTTCAAGCTGGCCGGCCGGGTGGGGGATTCGCCCATCATCGGCGCCGGGCTCTACGTCGATAACGACATCGGGGCGGCCGGCTCGACCGGGCGGGGCGAAGCGAACCTGACGACCTGCGCCAGCTTCACCGTCGTCGAGCTCATGGGCCGGGGCCTCGCTCCGGAAGAAGCCTGCCTGCGCGTCCTGGAAAAGATCGTCCGGAAGACGAAGCTCGTGCCGCGGCTGCTCGACGCGGACGGCCGTCCGGATTTCGGCCTGACGTTCTACGCGATCAGCAAGGCCGGGCAATACGGCTCGGCCTCGCTGTGGAGCGAGACCTCCTACGCCGTCAACGACGGCCGGGAAAACGTCCGGCGGGAAACCGCTTACCTTTATAAAAGGAAGAAAGCCCGGTAGGGCGCCGAGACGCGGGCCTATTCTTCCAGGATGATGACCCGGAACCCGGCGTCGGCCAAAGTCCGGGCGATGGCCTGGGCTTCAGCCGGCGATGAGGCCGGGACCCTGACGCGGTAATACACCCGGGACGCCGTCCGGTATTCCGACAGGACGGCCGGCGGCAATCCTTGGATCGAAGTGAGCTCCCGCACTTGATCTCGGGCGTTGTCCTTGACGGTGAACGCCCCGACCTGAACGGAAAAGCGGTAGCCCGAGGCCGGGGGAGGGGTCTGGCCGAGAATTTCCAGCCGGACCGGAGCCGTCCCCGGGCCGATGAGGTCCAGGAGGCGGGCCGCGGCGTAGGACAGGTCGATGATCCGGCCGCCGATAAAAGGACCCCGGTCGTTGATCCGGACCTGGACCGTCTTGCCGTTGAGCAAGTTAGTGACCATGACCCTCGTCCCGAACGGGAGGGATTTGTGGGCCGCGGTCAGGTCATACATATTGTAGATCTCCCGGTTTGAGGTCGGCCGGCCGTGGAAATCCGGCCCGTACCACGAGGCTGTCCCGGTCAACACTCCGGCGGGCCCGGCGGGAGGCTTGGGAACGCATGACAGACCATGGACAGCCTGGACAACCAGCCACAGCGCTGTCGCCGCCGCCCGCCGCGTCATGGACGTCACCGTTTGGGAAGCGTAGCCGAGAGTCGCCGCTTGAGCAGCCGAAACGCTTCCCGGGGAGTGGAGGCAAAGCTGAAGATCTCGAGGTCGCGGGGCGCGACGGCCCCCTCTTCGAGGAGCGTCTCGAACCGGACGATGCGCCGCCAGTACTCTTCGCCGTACAGGACGACCGTCATGTCTCGGCGTCTGATCTTGCCCGTCTGGATGAGGGTCAGGGTCTCGAACACTTCGTCCAGGGTCCCGAATCCGCCGGGGAAGGCGATGATCGCCTTGGCCGGGCTGATGAGCCAGAACTTGCGCATGAAGAAATAGTGAAACAGGAAGGACAGCTCGGGGGAGATGTAAGGGTTGGCGCTTTGGGGTTCGGGGATGGAGATGTTCATGCCGATGGTCTTGGCCCCCGCCCGGCGGGCGCCCCGGTTGGCCGCTTCCATGATCCCCGGCCCGGCCCCGGTGCAGATGACGAAGTCCTTGCCCTTGGGCTTGAGCTTGATCGCCCAGGATGCCAGGAGAAAGGCCAGCTCTTCCGCGTCCCGGTAGTACCTGGCCAGCGGGCCCGATTTCGGGACCGGAGCGGCGTGCGACGACCCGAAAAAGAGGATGGTGCTGTTGACCTTGTGGGTCTTCAGCCGGGTGAGCGGCTCCAGGTATTCGGTCAGGATGCGGACCGGGCGGGCTTCCGGAGACAGAAGGAATTCCATGTTGTCGTAAGCGGTATGGGGGACAGCCGTCTTTTTCATCTCATCCCGTCCTTGAGGCGTCATTGTATATGATTTTGACAATAACGGAAAGCCTGTGCTATCAATAGGCCCTCATTCCGCGAAACCCGAGGAGGAACGATGATCCGGAGTCTCGAAAACCTGTCGGGCCGGCGCTATCCGGGGCGGGGCATCATCCTCGGCCGGACGAGCGACGGACGGCACCTCCTGACGGTCTATTTCATCACCGGCCGCTCGGCCTCGAGCCAGGCCCGGAAGCTCGCCTGGGAATCCCCGGCCTTGTGGACGAGGCCGACGGATGAGGAGACTCTCAAGAAGGGGCAGGTGGACTTGCTCATCTACCCGGCGGTCATGGCCACTCCGGCCGGCCTGGCGGTGAGCAACGGCAAGCAGACCAAGGACTTGGCCCAAGCCCTGGCCAAGGACCTTCCGCCGGCCGAGGCGCTGAACGAGGGCCTGAAATCCTGGAGCTTCGAGCCCGACGCGCCGATTCACACCCCCCGCATCAGCGGCTGTCTGAGGGTCGACGGCCGGTCGGAGCTCCATCTCATCAAAAGGCGGGCGGACGGCGCCGAGGTGCGGCAGGCCTTCTGCTATTCCGGACAGAAAAAAGGCCGCGGCGTCCTGCTGACGACCTACGCCGGCTGCGACCGCAAGAAGCTGCCGTCGTTCGTCGGCAGGCCGCGTCCGGTCCGTTTGCTCCGGTCGGCCTCCGCCCAAGAAGCGGCCGAAGCGGTGTATGCCGCGCTCAAGCCGAAAGGCGGCCGTCCGGATTACCGGGTGGCCGCGGCTTGCGTCTTCATGGAACAGGGCAGCGGCCGTGTGGCCGAAGTCCACATCATCAACCGGTCGGAAAGGACGGGCACATCCCATGGACAAAGACAAGCTCGATAAGTCGGCCCGGGCCCAGTATTCCACCAAGGTCAGCGAGGATTTTCCGGCGGCCCTGGTCTTCGGAGAGACGCGCTTCACCAAAAAGATGTCCATGCGCTACGGCGAAAATCCGGGAAGCCCCGCCGCCTTCTATCAGGAGGACGGTGCTTCGGGACCGAACATGGCCTCTCTCGAGGTCCTCCAGGAGGGCAGCAAGGGCCTGAGCTATATCAACGTCGGAGACATGGACCTCGGTCAGAGGCTGATCCGGAAGCTGACCGACATCCGTCCGGGGCTGTCGGCCTGCGTGATCATCAAGCACGAAATGCCCAGCGGCGTCGCCCTGGGCGGGTCCACCCTGGAGGCCTTTGAGAAGGCCTGGCAGAGCGACCCCTTGAGCAATTTCGGGAGCGTGGACGTTTTCAACACGGCCGTGACTGCGGACCTGGCCCAGCTGATCATCGAGCCGGCCCGCAACATCGAAGTCGTTTACGCTCCGGGCTGCGCGCCCGAGGCTCTGCCGATCCTGGCCGGGCGGAAATCCCTGCGCGTGGTGCGCATGACCGCTCCCATCGGGCGGCCGTCGGCGGACAACGGCCTGGAGTTCAAGCGAGTGGCGGGGGGCCTCCTCGTCCAGAAGCGGTTCGAATCGCGGATCGTCTCCGGAGATTTCGTGGACGTCGTCTCCCGCCGTCCGCCAACCCCCCGGGAAGTGGCCGCGGCCGTCCTCAACTGGACCGTGGCCTGCTTCACCCGGTCCAACGCCGTGGTCATCGGCCTGGACGACAAGGTCCACGGCATCGGGTCGGGACAGCGAAGCCGGATCGATTCGGCCGAGGACGCCATCAAGCTCTCCCGGCGGGGCTACGGCGCCGAGGGCTGCTTCATGGCCTCGGACGCATTCATGCCCTTTCCCGACGTCGTGGAGCTGGCCGCGCGAAGCGGCCTGACCGGGATCATCTTCCCCCTGGGCTCGGTCCGCGACCAGGAGGTCATCGCCCGGGCGGACGAGCTGGGCCTGACCATGCTCGCTACGCGCCGGCCGGGCGAGACGGATTGCGAGCGCTGTTTCCTGCACCGGTGACTTGAGGCGTTCAGTCGAAGCCATGGAGACTCGAAAAGCAGGAGCCCGGAAAAACTCTCTCCGGACTGTGCGGAGAGGGGCCGCCGCTTCCTCGAATCGGCTTCAAGCCTACCGCGGGAAGAGGGATTTCGGCCTCACCCCCGAACCCGCGGGCGGCCAAGCCAAAAAGCCGGGCTCAACCCTGGTCTATATCATCCAGCGACATCTCGCCTCCCACCTCCACTACGACCTGAGGCTCGAGGAGGCCGGCGTGCTGAAGAGCTGGGCCATTCCCAAGACGCCGCCGGAGGCCCCGGGCGAGAAGCGGCTGGCGGTCGAAACCGAGGACCATCCCCTGGAATACGCTTCGTTCGAAGGCTCCATCCCCGAAGGGGAATACGGCGCCGGGACCGTCGCCGCCTGGGACCGGGGAACCTACGACCCTCTCGAAACGACGGCGGCCAAGAGGATCATCCGTCTCCATGGCCGGAAGCTCAAGGGCGTTTATGCCTTGATCAAGCTGCCGGTCCGCAAGGGCGAGAAGGGCAAGAACTGGCTTTTCTTCAAGACGGGCCCGAGCCCCAATCCCCGGACTAAGCCGAGAACGCCGTGAAGCACCCGCTCATCCTCCTCGTCATCCTGACCTTGGCCGGCGCCGGTCTTGCCTTGGGGCAAAGCCCAGAGAAGACCGACGGTCCGGCCCAGGATGGTCCGTCCCCGTCCTTTATCTATCATTCTTCGACCAGCTTCTCTTTTCTCCTGGCCAGCGGCAACAACAGCGCGCTGAGCTTCGGCTTCGACACCGACCAGAATTTCTTAATGAAGGGGGACAGCCTCAACCTGAAGGGCAGCCTGATCTACGCCCAGGCCAACGGGTTCAAGCAGAACGAGATCTACTACACCCACTTGAAATATAATCATCGCTTGAGCCAGGGCGCCTACCTCCTCGGCCTGGCCCGTTTCGAGCGGGACGTCCGGGCCGGTTATCCCTCCCGGTATTCGTTCTCCGCGGGGGGCGGCTGGACCTGGGTCAAGACGGGCCGCCTCAACGTTTTCTCTGACCTGGCCGTGGGCTGGAGCTCCGAGAACTCCTCGGCCAAGGTCAACCTGGGGGACGGCTCAGGCTCGGCCCTGGAGAAGACGCTCACCTCCTCGTTCGTCTCGACCATCATGACCGGCCGCCTGACCTTCAACTTGTCGTCCAACTCCCAGGTCGTCCATCAGGACGTCCTGTACGTCAACATGCGCGACTTCGGCGGCTACCGCTTGAACTCGCTATCCTCACTGTCCGCCTCGATCAGCCGCTACTTCGGATTAAAGATGAGCGTTCAGGTCAATTACGAAAACAAGCCCGTGCCGGGGTACAAGAACACGGACATCTTCCTTCTGAGCTCGCTGGTCATCGCCATCTGAAACCTCGCGCCCATGGAGAAAAACGCCGTGACCGAGCCCCTCCTGGTGATGGCCTTCCACAACCATCAGCCCGTGGGCAATTTCGAGCGCGTCTTCGACCGCGCCTTTCGCGAGTGCTACGAACCCCTGTTGACGGAGCTCTCCCGCCATCCCCGGTTCAAGTTCAGCCTGCATTTCAGCGGCCCGCTCTGGGAATACATGGAGCGCAGGGAAAAGGCCAGCTGGAAGCTCACGGGCGATATGGCCGCCCGGGGACAAGCCGAGCTTCTGGGGGGCGGATTCTATGAGCCGATCCTGTCCATCATCCCCGAGGAGGACAGGCTGGACCAGCTCGGTCTCATGCAGCGGTTTCTGCTGGAGCGCTTCGGAGTCAAAGCCCGCGGGGTGTGGCTCGCCGAGCGCGTCTGGGAGCCAGACCTCCCCCGGACTCTGGCCCGGGCCGGGATCGACTACACCCTGCTTGACGAGGAGCATTTCCGCTGCGCCGGAGTCGCGGACATCCATGCCTCTTACCTCACCGAGGATGGGGGAGCGCCGCTCCGCATCTTCCCCATCGACAAGACGCTCCGGTACATGATCCCGTTCCGTCCGACGGAGGAGGTTCTGGGCTATCTCCGCGAGACCTGCCGCGGGGGAGTGATGGCCGTCCTGGGGGACGACGGCGAAAAATTCGGGCTGTGGCCGGGGACAGGCCGTATCGTTTACCAGGACCGCTGGCTCAGCCGCTTCCTGGAAGCCTTGGATCGCGAGGCGATCGTCACCCGAACGCTCGCCGAGTGCCTGGACGCGTTTCCTCCGCGTGAAACGGTCTATCTCCCGCCCGCGTCCTATGAGGAGATGATGGAGTGGGTTTTGGAGCCGGAGGAGCAAGCGTCCCTCAAGAAGCTCAAAGAGGAGTCCCCATCCGGGTCCCGACGCTTCATCCGCGGCGGCTTGTTTCGGGATTTCTTTCGCAAATATCCCGAGAGCAACATCCTCCACAAGAGAATGCTCCTGGCATCCCAAGAGGCCCGTCCGGGGAAAAAAGATTCTGTCCGAAGGCACGTCTTCATGGCCCAGGGCAACGACCCCTACTGGCACGGTGTTTTCGGCGGGCTTTACCTGCCGCACCTCCGGGAGGCCGCTTACGGCCACATTATCCAGGCCGAAGCGGGCCTGTCCCTCGGCCGGGGATGGTCGGTCTCGGATTTCGACCTGGACGGCCGGCCCGAGGCGATCTTTCGAAGCGAACATCAAGCCTCTTTCATCAAACCGTCCTGCGGCGGGTCTCTCGTTTGTCTGGATTCGGTTCCACTCGGCCGGAACGTTCTCGACGTCTTGAGCCGGAGGAGGGAGGCTTACCACCTGGCCCGGACCGGAAGCGCGGCCGAGGGGAAAAGCATCCATGAGCTGGCCAAGACTTTGCCGCCGGGAACCGGGCACCTCACCGAGCCGGAGGCCTTCCGCCGCTATTCGATGCAGGACCGGTTCTTCGCTCCGGACGGCGCGCCCGAGGATCTGGCCTCCAACCGATCGGGAGAGGCCGGCGATTTCCTCGGCGCCGAATACGACTTCCTTCTGCCCCAAGCGCCGGATACGCGGAACAGCCGGGGGAAAGCGGCCCCTCTGCTCCTTTCCCGCTCGGGTCATGTCACCTTGTCCGGCCCGTCCCGGCCGCTCGTCCTCCGCAAGCGGATCCTCGCCGGCGATGACGGATTGTCCGTGGCATTCGAGTTGGGAAACAGCTCTCCGGACGAGCTCCATTTCTTGTTCGGGTCGGAGTGGAACTTCAGCGCTTTCCCCGGCGAATGGGAGGTCGAGGACAGCTCGGTCTGGTTCTTCGAACGAACGATGCGCTTAGACGCCCAACGGGCCGAAGCCGTCTGGGTCTATCCTCTCCAGACGCTGTCCCAGTCCGAAACCGGATTCGATGTGATCCATCAGGGCGTCTGCGTCATCCCGGTCTGGCGGCTTCGGATCCCGGCCGGCGCCGTGGTCACGCTGGAGCTTTCGGTAAAACTGCCCACAGAGGCCAAGCCGCATCCGCGGCCGCGAAAGACACGGATATGATCGAGATCATCAATTTCGGCGGCCAGGATTTCGAGAAGGACGCGTCCAAGGAGCTCATGCTCCTGTCTTTCATCAGCCAGAGCTTTGTCCAGCCGTTCTCCCTGGAAGACAACCTCCTGGCCATCCTCTCGGCCTTGACCTCGGGCTCGGGTTTGGGCTTCAACCGGGCGATGCTGTTCCTGGTCGAGGGGCCGATTCTCCGCGGCCGGATGTGGCTGGGGCCGCGCTCGACCGAGGAAGCCCTGTACATCTGGCAGACGCTGTCCAAGCCCGGCGTCGGCTACGCGGAGATCATCGAGCACAACCGGTCCCTGCTGAACCGGCCCGAGGACGACCTGAGCCGCCGGGTCCGGCGCCTGGCCTACGATCTGAGCGGCGGTCCGGAACGCATCCCCTCTCTGGCCGCGGTCCGGCGCAACATCATCCTGGTCCGGGACGCCGGCCATGAGCCCTTTCTGGACGAAGAGTTCCGGGACATCATCGGCCAGGACGAGTTCCTGTGCATTCCTCTCCTTTCCCGGGACGGAGTGATGGGCGAGGTCATCCTGGACAACGCCATCACCCGGGCGGCCATCGAACCCCGGGATGTCAAGCTGGCCAGCCTGTGCGGGCTCGTCGCGGGCAACGTCATCGCCCTGTCGCGCATGCACCGACGGGTGACGGACATGGAGCGGATGGCGGCCATGGGCGAACTGGCCGCGTTCATCACCCACGAGCTGCGCAATCCGCTGGCGGCCGTGGGCGGGTTCCTGGAGCAGATGGCCGATCCCCGGGCGACCGACCGCAAAAAGAAGCGGAACCTCCGGATCATCCGAGGCGAGGTCAAGCGGCTGGAGGATATCCTGTACAAGGTCGCCCACATTTCCCGGGTGGACATGGCCCAGCCGCCGCCCTGCGACCTCGAGCCCATCGTGCGCTCGATCCTGTCCGAGCCCGATGTCCGGCGCAAGAAGCGGCAGAGGACGATCGTCCTGGAGGTCGAGCCGGGGCTGCCCCCTGTCCTGTGCGATCCGGTTTACGTCGCCGGTGTGGCGCGCAACCTCGTGGACAACGCCCTGGATGTCTCGCCCGAAGGGGGAACGGTCCGGGTCCGGTGCGTCCATCTCCAGGCCGAACGCAGCGTCCTGCTCAGCGTCGAGGATTCTGGGCCTGGAATTCCTCCGGCCGTTCAGGATAGAATCTTCACGCCCTTTTTCTCCACGAAGGAGAACGGCCTGGGCCTGGGCCTGCTGTTCGTCAAGCGGGTGATGGAGGCCTGCGGCGGCCGGGTCGAGTGGGAAGGCGGAGAGGGCCGCGGGTCCGTATTCAAGCTGTATTTTCCGGCGGGCGGAAAGACGGGAGAGACATGAAGAAGAAAATACTCGTGGTCGAGGACGAAAAAGCCCTGTGCCTGCTCTACAAGGAAGTCCTGACCGAGGACGGCTACGACGTGACGACCGTCCCGGGCGCCGAGGCGGCCCTGGAGGCCATGGCCAAGGAGCGGTTCGACCTGATCGTCACCGATATCCGGATGCCCGGGCCGAGCGGCATCGACCTGGTCACCCGGGTCTTATGCCGGCAGCCGGATATCCCGGTCATCATCAACACGGCCTATCAGAGCTACAAGAACGATTTCCAGACCTGGGCGGCCGACGCCTATGTCGTCAAATCCTCCTCCCTGGAAGAGCTCAAGTCCAAAATCAAGGAACTCATCGAGAGACCGCATGTCCCAACTCAGAAAAGACCTGATTAGCGGCCGCTGGGTCATCATCGCCTCCGAGCGGAGCAAGCGGCCGGACGACTTCCGCGGCGCGGGCGAGGCCAAACCCGAGTCGGGCGACTGTTTCTGCCCCTTTTGCGCCGGGAACGAATCCAAGACTCCGCCCGAAGTCTACGCCCTCCGGGGGGAGGGGACCGCGGCCGACCAGCCGGGCTGGACGGTCCGGGTCGTCCCCAACAAATTCCCGGCCCTGGACCGGGGGGAAAAGCCCGAGCGGCACCAGGACGGCCTGTTCGAATCCATCTCCGGAGTGGGCGTTCACGAGGTCGTCATCGAGACGCCGGAGCATGGCCGGGAGCTGAGCGACGCCTCCCCGGACGGACTGCGCGAGGTGCTCGAAACCATCCGATCGAGGATCGTCAGCATCGAGCGGGAAAAGCAGTACCAGTACGTCCAGGTCTTCAAGAACAAGGGCCGGGCTGCGGGAGCGTCTTTGAGCCACCCGCACACCCAGATCATCGCCACGCCCATCATCCCCAAGCGCATCAAGGAGGAGCTCTACAGCGCCGAGCGGCTGTTCAAGAAATTCCAGGGGTGCGTGTTCTGCCGGGTCATCGAGCAGGAGATGGCCTCTCGGCAAAGGGTGGTCTATGCGGATAGCCATTTCTGCGTCCTGGCCCCCTTCGCCTCGAGGTTTCCGTTCGAGATGCAGGTCTTTCCCCTCCGCCATTCCGCTCATTTCGCCGGGATGACCGAGGAGGAGATGGGTTCCCTGGCGGCGGCGCTCAAGAACGTCTTGTCGAAGATCAAGGCGCTGCTCGCCGACCCGCCCTACAACCTGGTCATTCACCACGCCCCGAACCCGGGCCTCGTCCAGGGCGACTGGCCGGGGATGTCCAAGGGGTATCATTGGCACATGGAGCTGCTGCCCGTCCTGACGCGAGTGGCCGGGTTCGAGCTGGGCACCGGGTTCTACATCAACCCGGTGCCGCCCGAAGCCGCGACGAGCTTTCTCCTAGGATGAACGGTTTCGAGGAGGGGAGATGAAAAGAACAGCTTGCGCCGCGGCCCTGGTTCTGCTCGCGGCGTCGTCCGGCTACGGGCTGGATTTTTCCTTGAAGATCACGGGAGGCGGCGCCTGGGCTTCGGTCGGCGATTACAACGCAGGCATCGACGGGATGAACAGCTTTTATGCCGACCATTACTCCAATGTCAACGGCCGGTTTGCCAAGGTCCGGTGGGGCGCGGATTTCCAAGTCGAGCTCATGGCGGACATCACCCGGGATCTGGGAATCGGCCTGGGGGTGGGATACCTCCGAGTCTCGCACTCCGGGGACGAGGTGGGCTACGACTGGACCTTTCTCTCCTCGACCTATCACAATACGGAAACGCAGGCGATCCTGGCGAGCGCCATTCCCGTGACTCTCAATGCCTATGTCCGCATGCCGCTGGCCGGCCTCAGTTTCAGGATATTCGGGGGCGTCGGCTTCACTTTCGGTTCGATGGCCTTCGACAGCGCCTTTCAAAGCGATTTCCTTGAGATCGGCGAGACCGTCGCCTTCAAGGCCTGCAAGAACGCCTTCGGCTTCCAGGGAGGGATCAGCCTGGATATTCCCCTGGGAAGCGATCTCTCCTTGGTCATGGACGTCACCGGCCGCGCCGTCCGGCTGTCCGAGATCCAGGGGGACTACGAGCTCACGCCGGCCATTTTTGGGATTGCCCAGCCGACCGCGACAGGGGACGACTATTTTTTCTGGTACTATGAACAGAAATCGGGCGGAACGACCTATCCGATGACGGGCGTCGGGCTGGGCGCGCCCTCCGGGCTCAACGCGCGTCACGGCAGGTTCGATCTGAGCGGGGTCTCTGCTCGGGCCGGGCTGAAACTCAGCCTCTAGGCTCAAAAGGATTCGGCCGCCTGAATTATTGTTGACAAGCTGCGGCGTTTCATCTAAAATAGCCTAAGTTTTCAAATTCAGAGGAGGACTAATGAAAAAAGCAGTACTAGGAATCATTCTGTGTCTGTCACTGGCGGTCTTCGGGTTCTCGGGCGGTTTCTCCATCAAGCTCAATGGAGGCGCCAACTTCCTGATGGGAGGAGACTACAACAAGATCGTCGAGGACACCGAGGCCTATTGGCGCAGCGTTCCGGGCCTGACCTACAGCGGCGGCTTCGACAAGCTGAGCATGGGCTGGAACTTCGGGGCCGAGTTCATCTACAACATCAACGATCAGATGGGCGTCGGAC
>Ga0209254_10000066_pt1 | contig 61770 bp, 62 predicted proteins | sample FrelakmetDIP11DI_FD_187148 | JGI IMG/M metagenome (GOLD analysis project Ga0209254, IMG submission 187148) | Freshwater lake sediment microbial communities from the University of Notre Dame, USA, for methane emissions studies - DIP11 DI (SPAdes)... | ecosystem: Environmental > Aquatic >...
GGCTGACAGCGAGTGTCAGCAGCAGCACTGAGGCAGCGATCAGCGTGGGTCGCAGCGTGGAATGCACTTCGCCGTCCGGGGATTTGACGATCGAATAGACCACGCGGCGGTTGCAGGGTCAATGAGCCGACTCCGGAAATGCGGGTGGGAGACGGTGGGCGCGATCGCTGATCGCACCTCGGATGGGTCTTGCAGGGGGGCGCGTTGGTGCCGCGGGTGATCTGTTCGGCGGGCGGGCCTACACTGCCGCAGACGCCCGGGGGTTGGCCCCGATTCAGGAGATGACCATGCAGATCGCTTCGCTCAAGGACCGGGTCAGTGCCGAGGAGTGGCAGTTGCGATGCGACCTCGCGGCGGCGTACCGGCTGGTGGCCGCATACGGCTGGAGCGATCTGGTGTTCACGCACATCAGTGCGCGCATCCCGGGGCCGGAGCATCACTTCCTGATCAATCCGTACGGGTTGCTGTTCGAGGAGATCACGGCATCGTCGCTGGTGAAGGTGGACCAGGAGTGTCGCAAGCTGAGCGAGTCGCCGTTTCCGGTGAATCCGGCGGGCTTTCTCATTCACAGCGCGATTCATCAGGTGCGGGAGGACGCGGGCTGTGTGCTGCACACGCATTCGCGCGCGGGTGTTGGCGTGAGTGCGCAGCAATGCGGGGTGCTGCCGATCAGTCAGCAGTCGACCTTCGTACTGAGTTCGCTCGCCTACCACGACTACGAGGGCGTGGCGTTGCGCGAGGACGAGCGAACGCGCCTGCAGGCCGACCTCGGGACCGCCAGTTTCCTGATGCTGCGCAATCACGGGTTGCTCGTGGTCGGACGGACGATTCCGGATGCGTTCCTGAACATGTACGTCTTTGAGAGCACCTGTCGCATCCAGATCGATGCGCAGGCCGGCGGCGAGCTGGTGCACGTGAATCCGGCGATCCTGCAGGGCATGCAGGAGGTTATGAAGACAGCGACGGCCGGGCTGGGGGCGGGCGTGGCGTGGCCGGCGCTGCTCAGAAAGCTCGAGCGGATGGATCCGGGGTATCGGACGTGACCGGCTGAACGTCGCGATAGCAGCAGACGTCGCGAGGGAGCCCTCGGACGGTCAGCGGCGGCGCGGCCGGTGAGCACGGGCCAGGACCCCGGCGCCGAGACCGACCCCGGCTACTTCAGGCAGACGACGACCTTGGCCGTGTGGCTGCGCCAGTTGATCGGGATCACGATCGGGTGGCAGCCGGTGGGCAGAGGCATGGCCTGCCCGTCGCTGACGACGCTCGGCGGCGAGATACCGAACTCGCGGCCGAACTCGCGGCGCACGTTGCCGGCAATGGTGTTGGCAACCTCGCCCACAAGATCGCAGAGGTTCTCGTGGCCGACGTTGCTTTCCTGCATCTTCATGAGCATCACGACCAGCATGCCGCGCGGAGCCGTGAAGTAGACGATGCCCTGGCGCCGGCCGGACACGGTAATCACGCCTGTGTACTCGTTGATGTCCGGCGTGCCCTGCGTCACGAGGAACGGCGAGCCGACGGAGGCCGGCTGCCCGGCCGCGACCTCGAAGTACTGGGTCGTGCCCGCCACGAAGCTCGACACCTCGCGTTCGTCGAGCATGGCTCAGGCCCCGTCCAGTAGTTCGATCAGCGCGTCGTTGAGCTGCCGGTCGCTGAAGGGCTTGTTGAGGAAGCCGTTGGCGCCCTTCTCCATCGCTTCCACGGCGGTGGCCTTGTCGGCCAGGGCCGAGATCACCAGGATCAGCACCCCCGGCTTGAGATTCACCATGCGCTCGACGCACTCGATGCCGTCCATCTGCGGCATGGTGAGGTCCATGGTGACCACGTCCGGGTCGAGGTCGACGAACAGGGACAGTGCTTCCACGCCGTTCGACGCGGTGCCCACCACCTCGACGCCATCGACGTGCTGGCAGCGCTCGATGCGCCGGCGGATCACGTTGGAGTCGTCCACGATCATCATGCGGATCGATCTGGTCACGTCGAGTGCACGCACGACCATGGATCGCACTCCCTTGCGGCTGCTCAGGCCACGGCGCCCTGCCGGACCGACTCGGCCGGCAGTGTGATGCGGAAGCGCGTCGAGCGTCCGGCCGTGGTCGCCAATCCGACCCGGCCGCCGAGTTCCTCGACGCTGCGGCGCACGAGGTCGAGCCCGACGCCCCGACCAGCATCCCGGTCCGCGGTGTCGCGGGTCGAGAAGCCCGGCCGGAAGATCAGTGACAGCGTCGATCGCGCGTCGAGGCCGGCGGCCTCAGCCTCGGTGATCAGACCACGACGCACGGCCGCGGCGCGCACGACGTCCGGGAGGATGCCGGCGCCGTCGTCTTCGATCGTCAAGCGACAGCCGTCGGAACCGGCCGCGAACTGCAGCTTGATGCTCCCGATCTCGTCCTTGCCTGCCTCGCGGCGCTGCTCCGGCGACTCGATGCCGTGCGCGATCGCATTGCGCAGAAGTTGCACCGCCACGTCCTGCACGGCGCGCCGATAGCGCGCTGGAACGTCGTCGAGGCCCTCGGCCAGCAGGCGGACCCGTTTGCCATGATCCGTGCCGATGCGGTAGGCCAGGTTCACCAGCGTCGTGCCCAGGTCCTGCGGCGCATCCGCGGTCGCCACGATCGGCATCGCCTGCGTTGCGCACATCTGCGCGGCAGTGCGCATCTCGGCAAGCCGCTCGAGCAGCTCGCGGATCGACGCCACGTGCGCCAGCAGGTCGTCGAGCCGCACCACCAGCGGCAGGAAGTCGTTGCCGTCGAATTTCTCGCGCTGGCGCAGCCCGGACAGCAGGTCCTCGAAATCGTGCACTCGCGACTCGACGGTGGCGACGCCGACGGTGGCCGCCTCGCCCTTCAGGCGGTGCATCTCGCGGAACAACTGCTCGACCTTGTCGCGATAGGCGTGGGTGTCGCGCGCCGGCACCCTGAGGATGGCGTTCACCTGGCTGAGGCTCGCCTTGCAGTTGGAGAGGAACGATCCGAGCTGGGTGGGGTCGAGCTTGAGGATGCCGAGCAGCATCTCGGTGTGTGCGTGGGCGCTGGCCTGGGCATCGGCTGCCTCGCGGGCGAGCAGGACGCGCGAGGTCACGTCGTTCACCGACACCAGCACCTGCCGCACGCCCTCCGCGCCCCGCACCCGGTGGAACTCGAACTCCAGGTAGCGGGTGTCTTGACCCCCGTTGCGGCGGTCGAAGCTCAACTCGACCTCGGCGAGCGGGTTGATGCTCCTGATCAGCTTCTCGTTGGCGCGCTCGCCCCACAGCAGCTTGACGTACTTGACCGCCGTGTCGAGGGTCTTTGGCTGGACGAGGCCGCGCAGCAGGTCCTCGAAGTAGGCGCCGTCGAAGTTGTCGCGACGCAGCAGTGCGCCAAGCGCCCGCGATCGGACCGCACCGACCCGCAGATCCGAGTCGAGCAGGAACAGGCCGTCCTTCACGGTGTCGAGGATGTCGCCCATCTGCTCGCGCACTGCACGGGCGCGTTGTTCCTCGCGCGCCCTGAGCCACTGGAAGTAGGCGACCAGCATGACCAGTACCACCGCGAACGCCACGCCGATCATCATCAGCTGACGCAGCCGTGCCGCGCCCTCGACCGCGCCCTGCTCGAGGCGGGCGCCGGCCGTGGCCATCGACTTGGCGAGCTGGGGCGTAGCCACGCGCCCGAGGCTCAGGGCCTGACGCGTGTCCTCGAGCAGCCTGCGTCCGTCTGCGTTGAGCTGAGTGCCGGAGTCGGAGTCGGAGTAGGGAATCCCGTCGAACCCCTCGATGGCCGCGAATCCGGCACGGTAGTCCGTCCAGGTGCGCTGCACCGCCGACACCTCGGCGGGCTCCAGCAGTCGCGATTCGGCCATGCGCTTGAGGCCCGCGTCGAAGTTGGTCGCCCGGGCGGCCACTTCCTTGATGGGCTGGCCGACGTAGCCACCCGCCTCGAGGCGGTCCCGCACCGCAGCAATGGACCGCAGCAGAAGCTCCGCATGCGACGCCTGCATGCTCACGAGCCGCAGCGCCGCGGTCTTGTCGGCGAGCTCGGTCGCCAGGCGGTACGACGGCACGAGCACGGCGCCGATGAACGCCACCAGCAGCAGCACGAATCCGGCCGTGGCGGCGTTGCTGCGCAGGCGGTCGATGAGCTTTCGCATGTCGTCGTTTCCTCGGGATTCGATGGCGGGCGCGCCAGCTCAGCGCTGAGCCTCTTCGGGCCTGAAGCGGATCGTCGTCACGACGCTGGCCTCGATCGGTCGTCCGCCCTTCACGATGGGCTCGAAGCGCCACTTGCGCACGGCATTGAGCGCCGCCTGGTCGAACACTCCCGGAGGAGTGCCGGACTCGACGCTTGCATCAACGACGCGGCCAGTCGTGTCCACGGTGATCCGGACGCGCACCTCGCCTTCCTGCCGGCGTGCCAGCGCCTGCGGGGGGTATGTCGGCGGTACGAAACGGGTGCGCTTGAAGTCGGCGGGCGACGCCTGGGGCGGCGCGGGTGCCGCCACGGGCGGATCGCTGCGCGGCGCCTGGGCGGGGACCTGGGCCGGGCGCGCGTCAACCGGGGGTTCCGTGGGCTCCGGTGCGGCGGGCGGCGCCGACACGATCGGCGTCGTGCCCATGGCGGCCGCGGGTGCGGCAACGGTTTGCTCCGGGGTGTAGCCGAGGGCTCGTGCCTCGGCGAACCAGAGGTCCGCTTCCCTGCCCTGACCCTGGTCCGCAGCGAGACGTCCGCGCTCTGCGTATGCCCGGGCCAGTTCGGCGGAGGCATTGGTACCGAGCCGCTTGCCGTTCGGCAGCCGGAGCAATTGTCCGAGGTGGTACTTTGCACTGTCATCCGCCGGTTCCAGCAACTGTCCGTCGCGGATGCGGGCGTTCACGAGCCGCGCAAGCTGCTCCGCGCGCTGCGCCGACTCGAGGCGCGCCAGCTGCTCGCGCTGCGGCGCCAGCCGTTCCGGGGCCACGCCCGATGCGGCTGCCGCACGCAGCAGGGTGTCGGCCTGCGCGAGATCGCCGCGCGCAAGTGCCGCGCCGATGCGGCTCTCGACCATTCGAGCTTCGGTCGCGGCCAGTGCCGGATCATCGGGACGGATCAGGCGTAACTGCTCGAGCGTGCGCTCGGCGTCCTGAGGCCGCTGCTCCGCCAGCGCCGACTTGAGCCGGCCGTCGAGCACGGAGCCGACGCGGTCCAGCCCCTCGCGGGCCTCGGCATCCTGCGGGTCCTGCGCGAGCACCGAGCGGTAGTAATACAGGGCGCTGTCGCCATCCGGATCGGTGTAGCGCCGCTCGTGGAACGCGACCCGCGCGCGGTCGAGCAGTTCTTCCTTGGATGCCGTCGACAGCTGCTGCTGCTGCGGGCGGTTCACGGCGATCGCGGCCTCCGGCGGCACTGTCGGTTCACCGGCGTCGCGCAGATAGAACCACGCTGCGGTGGCCGCGACCAGCAGGACGGCTGCGACGGCCAGAGCGGCGCGCGGAACACCTCCCGAGCGCGACGCGGCGCCGCCAGCCACGGGCAGCGCAACGGGCTCGATCTCCGCCACAGGCTCGACCCTCGCCTCGTGCAGCGGCGGCACCACGGCCGGTCGTTCCGGCGCAGCCTCCACTACCGGTGTGACCAGAGCGCAACGAGCCAGGGCTTCCTCGCCGGCGCCCTGCAGGACCGCACGGGTCTTCTCCGTCTCCACCGGGATTGGCAGGACCGCGAAAGCCGCCGAACCGCGGATGGCCCGCGCAACGTCGGTAACCGACCCCGCGGGCGCGAATACGACGATCACCGTTGAGCCGTCGGTCGCATGCAGCCGTTCGACGACCAGGGCCGGATCGACCTGCTCGCGCGCATCGACCAGCATCACGGTGGCGTGCCGCGGATCCGCGAACTGCCGTGCTTCCTCCTCGTTGTCCGCGTGGCGTACTTCGCTGTCTTCGTCCAGCACCTGGCCGATCTGCTCGAGCAGTTCGTCGCTGTGTGTGAGCACCACGAATACGCTGCGCGGCGCGCCTGCCGTGGCAGGCCGCAGGCGCGTGATCCCGGGCGCTGTGGCTTTTCCTTCGGGGTCCAACTTGTTCGCGGCCAAGACGCACTCCGGCTAAGGACGCCGGGCACGCCGCATTCAGGACGCGGCGTGCCCAGACGATACGTGGAGTGTAGTGATCCAGTCCGTGTGGAACTTGAGCCAGGTCACAAAATGGTCACGGTCACGGTCACGGTCACGGCCGGGGTCGCCGTACCTCGAGCAGTTCGACCGCGGTGACGTGCTCGCGCTGTCTTGCCCGGGTGGCGACAAATGCTTCAATCTCGGCGTCAATACTCCGGAGAAATCGATGACCCAGGCACTTTCGGGCAAAGTCGTGATCGTGACCGGCGCCTCGTCAGGTGTGGGTGCGGCCGCAGCGCGCGCCTTTGCGCAGGCTGGCGCCCGGGTGGTGCTGGCGGCACGGCGTGCGGAGACCATCGCGGCACTCGCGCGAGAACTCGAGGGGCTCGCGGTGCCCACCGACGTCACTCGGTTCGAGGACCTCGCGGCGCTGATCGACCGCACCCTTGTAAACTACGGTCGGCTCGACGTGCTGGTGAACAACGCCGCCGCGAATGCGCGTGGCACGTTCGATACGCTGGATCCGGCGGCGATCGCGGCCGTGATCAACACCAACCTGACGGCACCACTGCTGCTCACCCGCCTCGCCCTCCCCCACCTGCGATAGTCGCGGGGCGTGGTGGTGAACGTGGCGTCGATCGCCGGGCACGTGCCGCTGCCGCACGAGGGACCGTACTGTGCGTCCAAATGGGGGCTGCGCGGATTCACGTTTGCGGTCCGCGAGGAGCTGCGCGACGCGGGGGTCGCGCTCTGCGTCGTATCGCCCGGACCGATCGCCACACCGTTCGTGCTCGACGACCTCGACCACGTGCCGGACCTGGTGTTCTCGCAGCCGATCCTGACGGCCGAGCAGGTTGCAGATGCGGTGGTGGCCTGTGCCATCGATCGGCGGCGCGAACGGGCGATGCCACGCTCGACGCTGCTGCTCGCAAAGCTGTCGCGAGCCTTCCCCGCATTGCAGGAGTTGCTGCGGCCGATGCTCGAGGCCAAGGGTGCGCGGGTGAAGGCGCGGCTCAAGGCACAGCGCCGGGGAGCCAAGCCGGGTTAAGCTACGGCGCCGCGCGTCCAGTGCGACGAACACCCCGTTGAGGTCCGACAGGCATGGCTGACGTCTTCGTTTCCTACGCCCGAAGCGACAAGGCACTCGTGGCACCCCTCGTCGCGGCCATCGAGGCGCAGGCCTGGTCGGTTTGGTGGGACCCGGAGATCGACGCCGGACAGCAGTTTGACGATCAGATCGAGGCGGAACTCAAGGCCGCCAAAGCGGTGCTGGTCGTCTGGACTCCGACCTCGGTGGCATCACGCTGGGTCCGCGGTGAGGCCCGCGAGGCGGCTGACCGCGGGACCCTGGTGCCGGCGCGCTTCGACGGGGCCAGCCTGCCGATGGACGTGCGGGCCATACACACGACCGAGCTCGATGGCTGGGGGGGCGACGCCCAGAGCCCGCCGTTCCGGGCATTGTTGCGTTCGCTGACGGCCATGATCGCTCGCCAGGGCGGAGCCCAGGCCTCGCTGGCAGCGAGCCCTACCCCGGCCGCCGCTGCAGGCAGCGTCGCTGCAACGCGCATCGGTATTTGCGTGCTGCCGTTCGCCAACATGAGTGGCGACTCCGAGCAGGAGTACTTCAGTGACGGCATCAGCGAGGACATCATCACGGACCTGAGCAAGGTCTCGGCACTGGTGGTGGCCTCGCGCAACAGCGCGTTCTTGTACAAGGGTGTCAAGATCGACGTGGCGAAGGTCGCACGTGAACTCAACGTGAGTCACGTTCTGGAGGGAAGCGTGCGCAAGGCCGGCGGCCGCGTGCGCATCACGGCACAGCTGGTGCACGGAGCCAGCAACGACAGCGTCTGGGCCGAGCGCTACGATCGCGACCTGAACGACATCTTCGCGCTGCAGGACGAAATCTCGCAGGCCATCGTCAAGGCACTGAAGTTGAAGCTGCTGCCCGAGGAGAAGCAGGCGATCGAGCAGCGCGGCACCGACAACGTCGATGCATATAACCTCTACCTGATGGCGCGCCGCAACTACGCCACAGGCATTGAAAGTGATCCGCGGCGGGCGGAGGCCAGCATCCGCTTGTGCAGTCGCGCGACCCAGATTGATCCGAACTACCCGCGCGCGTGGGCACTCATGGCGCTCGGCCAGATGCTGCTGCGATTCAGCCACGGCCGCCGCGGGGATGACGGCATGTCGGCCGCCGAACGGGCGCTGGCGCTGGATGCGAACCTGGCGGAGGCACACGCGGTAAAGGCCCGCATCCTGTCCCAGTACGGGCGCCACGACGAAGCGTCCGCCGAACTCGAGGTCGCGTTGCGCCTTGACCCCGAGTCGTACGAGGTCAACAAGTCGGCGGCGTACCTGCGGGTGAGGCAGCGCCGCATGGAGGACGCCATTCGCTACTACGAGAAAGCGATGGCACTCATGGAAACCGACGTCAATTCAGCGGGGATGCTGATCACGTGTCATGCAGCCCTCGGCCGGGTCGACGACGCGCGCCGCGTCGCGCGAGTGGCCCTCGATCGTGCCGAGAAAATACTGGCGCAGGACGAAAACAACGGATCGGCGATGGGCTATGGCGTCACGGCCCTGGCCGCCCTCGGGGAGGGGGACCGCGCGAAGGAGTGGATCGGTCGCGCCCTGCTGATCGATCCCGACAACATGAACATGCGCTACAACTTCGCCTGTGCGCTGACAGGACTGAAGGACACGGAAGCCGCGATCGAGATCCTCGGCCCGGTGTTCCAGACCGCGTACATCAACCGCCTGAATCACGCCAAGGTCGACCCGGACCTCGATCCGCTGCGCGAAGATCCGCGCTTCAAGACGATGATCGCCGAGGCCGAGGTCCGGCTGGCGGCGGCCGGTGACGGCGGTCCGTAGCATGCGAGATGCAGACCATCCGGCGCACATTGGGTCGTGCTCAGCGGCCGTTACTTAATGCGCTCGATGGAGCGGATTCTTCCGTCTACGATGGTCACCAGCACGGGCGCTGCCTGGGTGCCCCGATCATAGGTCCAGTACTCCGTAACAGTCGTGCCGATCTTCCTTGTATTTGAGTTCAAGTCGATGGTGACAGAGCCATCAACGAGCCATGAGCCGCAGCGAATGGTTTCACTGTGAGCTATGTTGACGACGCCCACCACGACAGCGGTAGCCGTGACCAATTCATGGCGCATCTATTCGCTCCTGCAACGGACTCCGGCCGGGCCGCCGGCGACGCCTGATCGTCGACGACCCGTCCGAATCAATCACTTCCTGTCGTAGACCAGCACGTTGTCGTACGCGACTCCGTCGGCCGACGTGCCTTTGCTGGCCAGCGTCAGCACCCTGCCGTCCTTGGAAACGGTTCGCGTGGTCTCGCCGACCACCTTGCCACCCTTCTTCTGGACGCTGTGGACGGTGTGGCTGTCAACCTGCTTCAACGTCAGGGTGTCGAAATTCGATGATCCGGTGACTGGATAGTCCTTGCCATCGGTCTTGAAGGTCGACTTGACGTTGACCGACTTGCCGTCGGCCGCAACGCTCGTCCAGGTCATGTTGATGCCGTCGGCGGATTCGGTGTAGGTGCGGGTTTCGGACTTGGGTGCCGGTCCCGGGCTGAACTTTGATTTGGTGAGATTGAGTTGCCAGGTGCCCACCACCGGGTTGGCGGCGCTGGCGACGGTGGTGAAGGCAAGCATGGCGGCAAGACCAAGAGTCTGCAGCAGGGTTTTCATCGACGATCTCTCCCCGAGTTGACTGGTTATTGATGGTTGGGGTCGCGCACGGGCGAGTCTCGATGGACTCTCGCGTTCGACCCCGCAACAATCCTACGCTCATCTACCGCACACCGGCCCGTGGGCGCCATCTGCCACGGCGTAGTGCTCGCGGCGAGTTCGCGGGAATGCTGTAGTCGAGACAGTGGGGCGCAGGGCGACTCGTCAGGGTCGCCCTGGCCCGGATCAGGCGAACCAGCGTCAGGACGTCGCGGCGTCCTTGAGCCTCTTCATCGGGCGCACCTTGACCTTCACGGTCGCGGGCTTTGCCTTGAAGACGGTCTCCTCACCGGTGAACGGGTTGATGCCCTTGCGCTTCGGCTTCGCGGGCACGTTCACCACGGTGATCTTGAAGAGACCAGGCAGCACGAACGTGCGGCCGCCCCTCTTGCCAACCGCGCCTTGGATCGTGGACTCGAGTGCCGCGAGGATTGCGCGTACGTCCTTTGCGGCGGCGCCCGTGGTGCCGGCGAGATGCTTGATCAGGGCGGACTTGCTGAGCACTCCCTTGATCGGCTTGGCGACGGCCTTCGGGGCGGGCTTCCTGGCTGATTTGCGAGCGGGCTTCTTGGCTTTTGCCATCGGGGTACGTTAGACCTCGTAAGTGGGTGAATTCACGGCCGGCGGATTCCAGCCGCTCCAGCACGGTAGGCGAATGACCTGCCAAAGCCAAGGGGTGCTACCAGGGAATGGGGTTGCCCTTGAAGTCGTAGAAGCGGCCGTTGTCCGCCGGTGCCAGCTTCTCGATCACGGTGATCAGTCCGCGGACGCTTTCCTGCGGTGTATAGGTGGCGCCGGCGCCACCCATGTCGGTCCGGACCCAGCCGGGATGCAGCACGACGCAGGTGAACCCTTCCGCTGCCAGTTCTGCGCTCAAGGTCTTGTTGATCTGGTTCAGCGCCGCCTTGCTGGCACGGTAGGCGTACCAGGTGCCATTGGACTGCTCGATGCTGCCGAGCTGGGACGACATGTTGACGATGGTCCTGCGCTTACCCGCGCGCAGGTTCGGCAGCAGCGCCTGGGTGACGCGCAGCGGCCCGAGCGTGTTGACCGCAAGGGTCTGCTCCATCATCGCGAAATCCACTCGATCCACGCTGACATCCTTGCGATCGAACATGCCCGCGTTGTTCACCAGGATGTCGATGGCGACCCCGTCAAGGCGCGCAGCGAGCGCGGCCACACTCGCCGCGTCAGTCACGTCGAGCGGCTCCACGCGGCCTGCGACTGCGGCCAGTTCCTTCGCGTCAGCCGGATCGCGCGCCGTGCCGATGACCTTGTAGCCCTTGGCGGCAAACTGCCGGGCGTACTCGAGTCCGATGCCGCGGTTGGCGCCGGTGATCAGTACCGTGGGCGGAGGTGCGGCGGTGGCCATGCCCGCAATCGTGCCAGCAAGAACGAGGAACGCAAGAGCCAGAATTCGTTTCATGCGGTCTCCGGTGCCGGCACAATAGTCCGGTGTCGGCTGATTTGAGTGGCCGGTCAGGCTTCTTCGGAGCGTGCTGATGAAGAAACTCGCCCTGCTGCTGTTGAGTGCGTCGATGCTAACCTGCGCGCGATGCGCAGGTAACCCAGCTCGTGGCGGAACTCGACCGGGCGATTGCCGAGGCGAACCGGTTCATCGCGGGCCTCGAGTCGGGCGGCAAGTAGCGCTGGCTTGAGATGAACCGCGTGCCCACCCTGAAAAGCCGACTGGCGAGCATTCCGGAAGGCACGGCCGCGCTGTTCTTCATCCAGGTGTTCGCGACGCTTGGCTTTGCGGTCCTGTACTCGACGCTCGTCCTGTACGCCACCCGGCACCTCGGTTTTACCGCGAAACAGGCCGCCGCGATCATGGGCGTGTTCGGCGCATTCAACTATGGCCTGCACCTGTTCGGCGGTTACCTGGGCGGCCGCTTCCTCAGCAACCGCAACCTGTTTGTCGGCGGCATGGCGCTGCAGGTCCTGGGATGCGCCCTGATCTCGACCGGAACGATCACCGCGCTGTATTGGGGCCTGGCGCTGTTCCTCACCGGCAGCGGCCTCAACGTGACCTGCCTGAACATGATGCTGACCCAGCGCTTTGCGCCGGAGGACGACCGTCGCGAATCGGCGTTCCTGTGGAACTACGCGGGGATGAACCTCGGGTTCTTCATCGGCTTTGCCGTGGCCGGTCATTACCAGCTGGCCGAGAACTACCGGAGCCTGTTCCTGTTCGCGACCGTCGGCAATTTCCTCGCGATCGTCCTGGCAGGCGCCAACTGGCGGAGGCTGGCGGACCGCAACACGCCGCTCGTGACGGTGACGCCTCTTCAGTTCAATGTGCGGTTTGCGGCCGGAGTTGCGGTCCTGATCGGCCTCGTGCCGATCGTAGCCCTGATGCTGCGGCACACTGGCCCCACGGGGACCCTGCTCAAGGGTGTCTGTACGGCAGTCGCGCTGGTGCTCCTGTACCTCACGTTGAAGCATCGCGACCCCCGCGAGAAGAACAACATGTGGGCGTACCTCATTCTCTCCGCCGGGTCGCTGGTGTTCTGGTCGCTGTACCAGATGGCGCCGAGTGGCCTGCAACTGTTCGCCGTCCACAACGTCGACCTCCACGTCTGGGGCATCGAGGTGGCGCCGCAGTGGATCCAGAACATCAACGCCGTGGTGATCATGGTCGGCGGTCCGTTGATGGCTGCGCTGTTCATCCGGCTGCGCAAACGGGGCTGGAACATCGACCTGCCGCGGCAGTTCGCCGCGGCCCTGCTGCTGATGGGTGTCGCCTTTCTCGCTCTACCGGCCGGGATCGCCCGGGCCGACGACCTGGGGAAGGTCGCGTTCGTCTGGCTGTTCGGCAGTTACGTCCTGCAGAGCCTCGGCGAACTGCTGATTTCACCGATTGCATACGCGATGGTCGGCAAGCTCGCGCCGCGTGAGTACCAGGGCATCATGATGGGCGCCGGCATGATGGTCACCGGACTGGCATCCCTGTTCGCCGGCGACTTCTCCGGCATGATCCCGGAGCCTGCAGGCACGACCGCGGTCGCCACCAATCCAGCCTACGCGGACTTGTTCGGCAGGCTTGGCTGGGGCAGCACCGGCGTGGGCGTCCTGTTGGTCATGCTGATTCCATTCCTGCGCAGGCTCATCCGGGACAAGTAGCCGAGACTTTCAAGACGAGCTTGCCGGTGTTCTCACCCTTGAAGAGCTTCAACAGGGTCTCAGGGAAAGTCTCCAGCCCCTCCACGACGTCCTCGCGGGTTTTCAGCTGGCCGGATGCCATCCAGCCCGCCATTTCGCGGGCCGCATCGCCGTAGCGGCTGGCGTAGTCGAACACCACCATGCCCTGCATGGTGGCGCGGTTGACGAGCAGCGACAGGTAGTTGCTCGGGCCCTTGATGCTGGTTTCGTTGTACTGCGAGATGGCGCCGCAGATCACGATGCGGGCGTGCAGGGCGAGTTGGGTCAGCACGGCATCGAGGATCGCGCCACCGACGTTGTCGAAATACACGTCGACGCCTTTCGGGCAATGCTGCTTCAGCGCCGCCTTCATGTCCTCGTGCTTGTAGTCGATCGCAGCGTCGAAGCCGATCGAGCGCAGGTACGCGCACTTGTCGCTGCCTCCTGCGATGCCGACCACGTGGCAACCCTTGATCTTCGCGATCTGGCCGACGACCTGGCCCACGGCACCGGCCGCGCCCGACACGACCACGGTGTCGCCGGCCCTCGCCCGCCCGACCTCCAGCAGTCCGAAATAGGCGGTCATGCCCGGCATGCCGAGTGTTCCTAGGTACACGGGCAGCGGTGCCAGCCGGGGATCGACCCGGGTCAGTTGCTTCGCCTTCGCGACCGCGTACTCCTGTACGCCGAGAATGCCGACGACATGATCGCCGATGGCGACACTGGGATCCTTCGAGACGAGCACCCGTCCCACGGCGAAGGCACGCATGACCTCGCCGATACCGACGGGCGGCACATACGACTTGCCCTCGTTCATCCAGCCGCGCATCGCGGGGTCGAGTGAGATGTACAGGATCTCGACCAGTACCTCGCCGTCACCCGGCTCCGCCACGGGCGCCTCCACATATTCGAAGTCGCTGCGCTGAACCATTCCCACCGGCCGCCGGGCGAGACGAAACTGGTGGTTGACGGGCGTTTTCATGGCAACGACTCCCGGGATCGGATGGATCAGAATTTGCATGAGGTGATTTGTCCACGGACGATACGCCAGGTCCACGCGCACCGCGACAGGTCGCCAGGAACATTTTGCTGGCATCATTCGAGGATACGTCTTTTCCGACCGTCGCCTGGAAGTCGTCATGTCTCTTGACAACCTGCTGCTGGCCCTGGTGATTGCGTATTTTGGCTGGCGCGTCCTGTCGTCCATCCTGGTCCGGCGCCGACTTCCAGGGCTGCTCAAGGATGGCGCGCAAGTAGTGGACGTGCGCAATCCAGCCGAATTCGGCGGCGGGCATGCACCGGGCAGCGTGAATATTCCGCTGCCGGAGATCGATGCACGCGCAGGAGAACTGGACAAAGGCCGACAGGTGATCGTGTGCTGCGCCTCCGGCACCCGCAGCGCGATGGCGGCGCGCCGACTGCGCCGGCTTGGCTTCGCGCGCGTGCTCAACGCCGGTTCCTGGCGCACGCTGCGATAAGGAACGGCGTACTTAATCCGTATGCTGGGAATCACCATCCGACCCGAGTCCGCGAGCGACGTGACGGCCATCGAGGCAGTGACCGTGGCTGCGTTTCGCGACGCACCGCATACCGCACACACCGAGCAGTTCATCGTGGCGGCCTTGCGCACGGCGGGGCAACTCTCAGTGTCGCTGGTGGCCGAACTGGGTGGCGAGGTGGTTGGACACGTGGCGTTGTCACCGGTGGCGCTGTCCGACGGCTCGCCGGGATGGTTCGGGCTCGGCCCGATTTCGGTGCTTCCCGAGCACCAGGCGCGCGGTATCGGCTCGCGTCTCATGCAGGAGGCATTGCAATCGCTGCGTAATCGCGGCGCATCGGGTTGCGTGCTGGTCGGTGACTCTGGCTTCTACCGGAGATTCGGATTCCGGCCGGAAGCGTCGCTCACCTACCCTGGCGTGCCAACCGAGTACTTCCTGGCGCTTGCGTTCGGGGCGGCAATGCCGCGGGCCGCGGTGACCTTTCAAGGCGCCTTTGCCGCCCTAAGTTGAGCCGCGAGGACTCATTGCCCAGATGAACCTGCCGACCTCCCTGCATTTTCACGGGCCGCTGACGTTCGTCGATCAAGGCCGGGGGATCGCACGCACACCGTTCGCACGCAGCGAGGGCATCTACCTGTGGTGCCTGGGTGACGGCGATCGTCGTTTCATTCACTACGTCGGCGAAACGACCGACTTCCTCAAACGTCACAAGGAACATGTGACGAACATCCTGGGCGCGAACTACGGCATCTTCCGCGCCGATGCCGTGGCGAGCGACGACCCATCACCGATCTTCGGTGGCATGTGGCGGGACGGGTCGGTCGATGCCATCACTGCCACCGTCGGGCAGTGGCAGGCGCTGCAGCGGGACGTGCTGGCGTACCTGGCGTCGATCAGCGTGTTCTTCGCGCCGACGTCGTTGCCGGGCGACACACGCAAACACATCGAGGGGCGGCTCGCCCGGCAGCTCACCGAGCGACACGCGCGCGAAGCACGGTTCTATCCGCCAGACAACTGGACCAAGACCCTGCCTGATCCCGTTGGCCACGCGATCGAGGTCACGTCGGACCTGCCGATCCAGGGCCTGGACGCGGTGCTCGACGCGTGACGCCGGCCCAAACCTTCACTTCCCTGCCGGAAGAGTCGGTGCCTCGACCAGCACGGCGCGGTCGCACTTCGGGCAGAGCGTCATTCGGTGAAACTCGACCGCGTCCCAGCGATGCCCGCAGGAACAATGGATCCGGTACAGCAGTTCCAGCCGGCCCGTGACCACCTCCCGCTCGTTGACGTCGATGCCGTCAGGGACCGCATGGGGTTGCGTTGCCTGCTCCATGCGTGCCCGGTAGGGTCCCTCCGGTACGGTCGGTGCATCGGCGGCGTCGACATACGTCTCCTCGGGTGGCCGATTGCCGCGTACGTCGCGAATCAAGTCCTTGAGTTTCATGGCTAAAAACCAACCTGTCGCCTGCTCATCCGGCCCCGCCACCTGCTGCGGCGGCACCCCCGAAACCCTAGAGTAGCCGAACCGGCCGGGCGCGGGGCAAACTCCGTGGGCCGGGCGGTCCGGCGAGTGTCGCGGTTGAGGTCCCGTTCGTGAAGCGACTTGTCCCAGCGACACTCCTGCTGATCGCCGCATCGGCGCTGGCTGTGGTCTGCGCGACCGCGGGCACGCCTGCCAGCAGCGGGGCCGCGCTGGCGCCTGCCCTCCCCGTTCGACCTGCCGCGACGCTCGAGAGTCTCGCCGTAACGGTGCCACGGGCCGCCAATCGCGCAGTCTCGTTCACCAATCACCGCTCGGCGTTCTATTACACGCAGACGCACGTCAACGATCACCCGGAGCATGCGTGGTTCCGCGGCCTGAACATCGCGGGCCGTCGGGTCTTCAGCGACTATCAGGTCGCGATCGATGGCGTCGCGCTCGACCCGGCGCTCGCGTCGTCGGTCGTTGTGCGGCCGGATGCGCTGGTGCGCAGCTATTCCTCCGGCGTCACGGAAACGCTGCGCCTGTACGACGATCGCGACGTGGTCGGGGTCGAGGTGCTCGGTGCGACTGCGACTGTCAGTCTCGAACTTGCCGGGGACATGGTGCAGCCCGACGACGTCGAGGGCGATGCTCGCTACTACACCTCCACCGCCGAGACGCCGGGCGCCCCGGTCATGATTGTCGCGGTGCGTCGCGCCGACCGACTGTTTCTGATCTGCGCTGCGGTCAATCGCGCATCGGCTGCGGCACTGTGCGCCGAGGCGGGACGCGACGAACCGAAATGGCGCGCCGAGCGGCGGACCCGCCTCGGGCGATTGATCAATGGTTCGCAATACGTGCACACCGGCGACTCAGCGCTGACCAATTCACTGCGCTGGATCGCGCTCACCACGGACCAGTTGCTGACCCGCCAGCGCGGCGACGGCATCTATGCCGGCCTGCCGTGGTTCCCGGAGTACTGGGGTCGCGACAGCTTCATCGCACTGCCCGGTGCGACGCTGGTCACCGGTCGGTTCGAAGCGGCGCGCGCGATCCTCTCGTCGTTCGCGGCCTTTCAGGACCGTGATCCGGCATCGCCGTTCTTCGGCCGCCTGCCCAACATCGTCAAGCCTGGCAGCCTCGACTTTCACACCACCGACGGCACGCCGCGATTCGTACTCGCACTGCGGGACTACCTGCGCTATAGCGGCGACAGCAGCCTGCTGCGCGAGTTGTATCCCGTCGTGGTGGCGAGTCTCGACGGCTCGCTGGCACGGTTCACCGACGGGCACGGACTGCTCGTGCATGCGGACAACGAGACCTGGATGGACGCGCGGCGCGCCGGGGACCTTGCCGCGTACGCACCGCGCGGCACGCGCGCCAACGACATCCAGGCGCTCTGGTACGGGCAACTGCTTGCCGGTGTCGAGTTTGCGGAACTTCTCGGCGATCAGGCGGCGGCGGAGCGTTGGCGCCAGGCCGCCGGGCACGTGCAGCACGGCTTCGCGCAGTTGTTCATCGCGCCGGTCACTCAGCAGCGGCCGCTGTCGATTGCGGATCACGTCACCGCGCAGGGCGTCGCCGACCACACCTTGCGGCCCAACGTGCTGTTCGCGCTGGACATGGTGCTCGCCACCGATGCGGCCAGCATCACAGCCCACGCCTGGCGCACGCTGGTGTTCCCATGGGGCGTGACGACGCTGGATCCGGCGGATCGCGGTTTTCACCCTTTCCACTTCGCACCGGGCTGCTGGCACAAGGATGCGGCCTACCACAATGGCGCGGTCTGGCCCTGGCTCGACGGCATCACCATCGATCGCATGGTCGAGTTCGGGCAGGTCGAGCCGGCGTGGCAGTTGTTCCACGCACGCAGCCGCCTGGCACTGGAACGCGGCGTGGTCGGCGGCCTGCCGGAGAACCTCGACGCCTATCCACATCCAGGCGAATCGCAGCCGCGCCTCACCGGCACCTACCTGCAGGCCTGGTCGAACACAGAGCACCTGCGCGCCTGGTACCAGGATTTCCTCGGCGTCCGGCCGGCGCTCGACGAAGCGCGCATCACGCTCGCACCGCGCCTGCCAGCGGCTGCGGGCGACGTCGACTTCGAGGCCAGGGTTGGCAGCGGCTCGCTGCGCGGCAGCTACCAGCAGCTCGCCACGGGCCGCCGGTACCACTGGCTGTTGCACGGGCTGGTTACGACGGTCACGGTCGACCTGCCGGGGTTGGAGCCGCAATCTTTCGCGATGCGCTCCGGCGATCAACTGGTCGTCGACGAGTCCGGCGACGTCACCCGTGCGGCCCTGCATTCAGACGACGGCACGCTGCGGCAATCGCTGCGCTTCCAGCCGTCGATCGAGCGCAGGTCCCAGCAGGACGCCTGGGACAGGATTTTCGCTGGGGTCGGCTTCGCGTCGCCGCGTTCCTTCGACCAGCTGGCCATTCGCTGCACCGCGCCGGCGACTCGGTAGCACGCTCGCCCGGACAGAGATCAGTCGTCAGCGAGCGCGCGCCAGGCATCCCACCCGATGTCGCGGCCGGGGAAGGCCACCGCGCGCAACGGCCAGTCCTGTGCGATCCAGTCTTTCACCATCGTGTACAGACGTTGCTCCAGGCCGGTGGCGAGCTCGCTCTGCCGCGCCCACAGGTACACCTCCGCGTCAAAGCCGTGCTTGCGCGTTGGATAGAGGTACACGCAGCCAATGACACGGGATTCATCCGGCGTCACGACCGTGTAGGCAAAGGAGCTGCGGCGCTGGAACTCCTTCTGGTGCCAGCCGAGGTCGATCAGGTTCTGTTCGAGCGTGAGGCCGCCAGGCCACGCTCCATCCGGCCAGATGGAGCGCAGATGCGTGGCGCTGCTGGTGACGGCATCGTAGTCCTGCACCACGTCGCGGATGGTCAACGTGCGCAGGCGGAACTCCGCGGTGTCCAGCCGCTCGGGCACCGCGAAGTCCCTGGGCACGAACGGCGCACTCGATCGCGACATGCTATGCCGCCGCGCCCGCTCAGTGGTCGACGATGATCACCGGATCGGCGGCCGTCTTGCCTGCCACAGCGATCGTGTACTTGTAGATCAGCATGCCGGCGCCTTTGTCCGGCTTTTTCAGTGTGCCTGTGAACGTGGTGACGGCGCCCGACGGCTGGTCTTCGTCGAACGGCCAGACCGTGACAGGCGTGTCCCCGTTGTCGGGGAAGTCTGTGCAGGTGATCGTGAAGGCGCTGACAGCCTGCCCGCAGGCGAACTTGACCTTGCGACCGCCTTTGCCCCGTACGTTGCCGCCGCTGTTGCCGAAAATCACCACCTGGTTACCGGCGAGACCGACGACGAAATCGTACGGTGCCATTGTGGAGCCGCCGGGGTCGATGGGCATGTGCGTTCCTCCTGCTCGTGATTCTTGTAGTGTCCCGCGGGCTCAAACCTACGCCCCGCCGGCATCCCGCGGCAAGCCGCGCTGCAAAATCCCGGCTGCAGGCAGTGCGAATCGGCGCGCGCCGCGGCGCAGGCGATTGGCAGCGGCCCAAAGCGTGGCCGGCGCCAGCGGCGGGTCGAGCTGCGCCATCGTGAGCTGGTAGATGCTCTCCTTGGCGGCCGCGAGGGCCGGCGACGCCAGCACCCTGCGCCCGGCCACGAGGAACGTATCCAGGTCGCCAAACGCGACCAGCGTCGGCTTGGGCGCCGATCGGAAGCGGCGCAGCGACCGGCCATTAAGCCAGCGCGACACGTTGTCGCCTGCGCACTTGCCCATGTCGAGCGCGTGGTACGCCTGCTTCGACAACGGTCTCGGCAAGGCGGCTGCGTCCCCGATCACGAACACGTTCGCGTGCCGCCGGCTCTGCAGCGCCGCGGTCACCTCCGCCCATTGACCTGCCCGGGCCGCCAGTCCAGACGCGCGCAGCAATGGCGACGGCGCCGAGCCGCCGGTCCAGATCGTGAGGTCCGAGCGCAGCAGTTCGCCGGAATCGAGGCGCACGCGGCGTGGTGTCACGGCAGTGACCCGCGTGCGGGTCAGCAAGCGAACGCCGAAAGCTGCACTGTGCGCGCGCACCCGCGCATCGAGTGCCGCCGGCATGTCCGACAACAGGCGTGGGCCCGCCTCGACCACCGTGACGTCGAGCGAACGGCGCTGGCGCTCGCCACGCAGGATCTCGCCGAGGCCCTCGATGCCCTCCAGGCCGCCGCCCACGATCACGACCTGGGCGCGTGGTGCACGGGCGCCACGCCGTCGCAGCCTGGCAATCGCCCGGCCGATCCCGGCGCAATCATCAACACCCTTGAAGGCCAGTGCGTGTTGCACTGCGCCGCGCACGCCGAACGTGTCGTGTACGCCGCCGACAGCCACGATGCAGGCATCGAATTCGATGCTCTTGCCGCCGGCCAGCAGTGCCCTGCCCCGCCGCCCGTCGATCCGCACCACTTCGGCGGTCACAAAACGGTGGCCGGCGCGTCGCACCAGCCGCGCGCGCGGCAGGCGCAGGTCGGCAGCGCGCTTCACGCCTGAGAGGAGTTCGTGGATGTTGGGCAGCCACTCGAACCACGGGGAGCGGTCGATGACCGTTACGTCGTACCTGCGGTCGAGGTGCTGCGCCGCCGCCATCCCGGCGAAGTTCCCGCCGACGATGACGATGCGGCGTTTCACGGGTGGCTTCATCGAGACTGCTGCCCTTGGGAGAAAGGCGCAGCGTGCCCGATCCGAGTACGGGTGTCGCTTGACGTCCTTGCTAGGGACATGTACCTTGTTGTGCAAAGGTACCATCGCTTATAAACATCATGGTCGTCGAATCAAAGCTCGCTCCCATCCGCAAGGGACTGCTCGAGTACCTCGTGCTGAAGATCGTGGGCGTCCGCAGCGCATACGTCCCCGACATCCTGCGCCGCCTCGCGGGCACCGAGTTCGCCACCCAGGAAGGCACGCTGTATCCCCTGTTGTCGAAGCTCCGCCGCGAGGACCTCGTGCTTTACGACTGGCAGGAGTCGGACATGGGCCCGCCCCGCAAGTACTATCGTCTCACCGACGCAGGCAAAGCGCAGCTTGCGGCGCTCGACGACTACTGGACCTTGATCAACCGCACCGTCGCCGACATCGGACACTGACCATGGAACGCATCTCCGTCACTGCCCGCCTCAACCGCAGCACGCTGCAGTTCGAGGACGCGGCTTTCCAGCGCCTGCAGGCCTACCTTGCCGAGGCGCGCGGCACGCTCGCCGGCAATCCGGATCAGGACGAGATCGTCGCCGACCTCGAGCAGGCCGTTGCCGACCAGTGCACGCGACGCCTGCCGCCGGGCCAACTGGTGGTATCGCTGGCCGTCCTGCAGCCGGCGCTCGACGAGATCGGTTCGGTACAGGTGCCGGGTCCCGGACCCGCCGCGTCCGGCGGCGCACACGCGCAGGCAGGCCGCGAAACGTCGCGACCGCTGCAGCAGGTCAGCGAGGGTGCATTGATCGGCGGCGTGTGCACGGGCCTCGCGCGGTACATGGGCGTCAATGTCTGGCTGGTGCGTATCGCCGCTGTAGTACTGTTGTTTGGGACCAGCGGCGGCCTCGTCCCGGTCTATCTCGTGCTCATGCTGCTGCTGCCTTACGCGCCGCGCGCAGGCGGCAACGCTCAGGTGCGATGGTTGCCCGGAAAGTTTCGCGATTGGAACGAGTTCCTGCGCTCGAAACTCAGCGCGACGGCGAGCTGAACACAGCGCGCTTTAACGCCTGCAGCGCAGTCAGTCGCGCACGAAATCGATCAGGTGCAGCGACACGGTCACGACGTGCAGCACCAGTAGCACGATAAAGCCGCGTGCTGCGTACAGGTGATATTCGCGCCACGCCAGGGCGTCATTCGACCCTTGCGTTGCGAGCCACGCGGCGCCCGTGATGCCGGTGATGGCTAGCACGACCAACAACAGCCCTTCGATCAGTCCGAACAGGCCGCCACTCTCGGCTGCAGGAAGGCGACCGCGCAGCAGGCCGGCCAGGTCGCTGGCCACGCTGCCAAGGCGCGTTGCAGTCACCGGGAAATACAGGCGCCACTTGCCCTCGCGCGTGCACGTCCAGCCGTAGGCCAGGCACAGCAGCAGCGCAGCGCAGCCGAGGCCGACGTGCGCGAAATCGAGCCAACCCGCCCCCGCTGGGATACGCCGCAGCATCGCAAGCCATGGGCTCGTCGCAATCAGCCACAACGCGAGCAGCGCAACGACTGCGTGCTGCCGGTTGCCCAGGCGCTCGAGCCGCTCGGTCATCTGCCGTTCAGGCCGGGCGGCCCGCGGCGAGCGCGGCCACGCTCCCGGCGAAGCGCTGCACATCGTCCCAGTTGGTGAAAACCACCTTGGTGTGCAGGTCGGTGGGACCCTTGTTGATCGTCATGATCAGGCGGATCACGTAGCGGTTGAACAGCCCGTAGCGCTGGTAGTCGAGCTCGCCGCCGAACACGCCGACCAGGGGCGGTTGCCACGGCGAGCGGGCGAGGAAGGCCTTCACATACGGGTTGGTCGTGGCGGTGTTGCGGGTCGCCTTGCGCGCGATCAGGCTCACCGAGAAGAACGCGCTCGGCTTCAACCTCAGCACTGCCACGTGCCGCTGCACGAACTCGAGAACTGTCGGGCTGTGCTTGCCGTGGCGGATCGCCGCGCCGATGACGATTGCGTCATAGGCAGCAAAGTCCGGGCTGCCCTCGCCCAGCGGCGCGATGTCCGCAGCGTGGCCCGCCCGAACGAGCTCGGCGCTGATGCTCTCGCAGATACGCTGCGTGTGCCCGTAAACCCCGTTGTACAGCAGCAATACCTTGGCCACTGGTCCGTGCCTCGTGTGAAACCTCTGGGATTTTACGCCATGTGCTCGACGAGGTGCCCGGCGAAGCGCGCCGCCGCACCGGCGCTGTGGTCCAGGAACAGCGACGGCTCGGTCAGCTCGAGTTCCAGCACCACGGGAGCGCCGGTCGCGTCGCGGATCAGGTCGATGCGCGCATAGACAGGGGGATCGAATGGGATCGCAGCATAGGCCGCTGCGGCGATAGCGAGTTCCGCAGCGTCGGCCTCGCGCGGGCGGATGTCCTCGGGCGCGAACAGGCCTTCGACCAGGTCGGCGCCGGTGCGCAGCAGCGGTCCCTTGCGGGCCGCGTGGCTGTACTCGCCGCCGAAGTACAGCACCGCCGTCTCGCCGTACTCGTCCACGCGATCGAGGTACGGCTGCAACAACACGCCGCGGTCAGCCTGCAGCAGCCTCTCCACATGCTCCAGTGCGCGGCCGGCGTCGCCGCGGCCGTAGCGCGCGGCGTCGCGCGAGCCGGCACCAATTGCCGGCTTGACCACGAACTCGCCGAACTCGCCTGCGGCGCCGACGCTACACGCCGCGCCGCCACCGGCGAGGAACGCGTCGAGTTCGCGCGGCGCCCACTGCCCGGGCTCGATGAAGCGCGTTGGCACCACGGGCACGCCGGCCCGATGCAGGTGCGCGAGATAGTGCTTGTCGGTGTTCCAACGCACGACCGGCGGCGGATTCAGCAGCCGCGTGTGCGTGGCGCACAGCTCGCACCAGGCCAGGAACTCCTCGATGCGCTCGACGTAGTCCCACGTCGAACGCAGCAGCGCCGCAGCGAAACTGCCCCAGTCCACGGCCGGGTCGTCCCAGCATGGCGTGGCAACGTCGGCACCCGCCTCACGCAGGGCCTCGGCGAGGGGCGACATGTCGGGGTCGAGCGGCAGCGCTTCGCGCGAGGTGACCAATGCAATCCGTAGTTTCACAGCAGTTCCCCGACGTAACTTTGGCCAATCATCAGGCTCATTGAATTTCTTCGGTGGCGGCGTATATTCCGGGCCTAGCTTCATGATTTTCTGCAAGATTTCATCTGCAGCGAAACTGGATTTTACATAAACAGATTGCGCTAAGCCTCTGTCTAGAAAGCAACTTTCCGGTCGAGGCGCTGGGGTACACGATGACGGATCACTGGGAGCGTCTTCGGGATGCAGTGGTGGTACTGGCGGGCGGCGGGCCGGTGAAGCAGCGGCTCACGGAGGCCTGCCAGGAGCACCTGAGGGAGCTCGACCCCGATGATCTGCCCCGCGAGCTGCGGCCCTCCTTCGAGGCCCTGCTCGCGGCGCTGCAGAACGCACCGCGCACCGGCAGCCTCGATGCGGTGTCGGTGAGCGTGCGCAAGATGTCCGAGGCCGAGGCCGCGGCTCACTCGCAGGCCGTCGTGCGGATGTTCGCCGACCTGCAGGAACCGGCTCCCGGCGCGCGCGCCGGTCGGCTGCGTGCAGTGCCAAGCGACGACGAGATCCCGGCGTTCCTCAATCGAGCTTGAATTCGATCACGTCGAAGCGCGTCGTCTCCTCGTGACGCGCCTGGCGCTTGATCGCATCCACCAGCTGGCGCTGGTCCCACGGCACCACCTCGTCGCCCAGCTCGAGCACCGCCGGCGCGATGGTTTCGTGGCTGCCGAACGGCTCGATCACCACCACCGGCTTGTCGAACGCCTTGGCGCAGTGCAGCTGGAACTCGACCCAGTCGAGGTGCTTGCGGTACAGCTGCGCGGGCACAATCACGATCTCCGCGTCGGTGATCTGGCGACGCAGGTCGTCGCGCACGGCGTCCTTGTCGCCGGCCGGGCGCTGCTCGGGCGTGCTGGTGTTGCGATAGAAAAAGTTCGACGCGCTCTCGAGATACTCGAACACGCGGTGGTAGTCGTCGTCCTCATGGTAGACATGACAGACGAACAGGCGGATCGGGTTCTTCTGCGTTACGCTGCTCACGGATCCTCCGTCTGCAGGCTGCCCCCGGGGCGATTTCCCGCGCTAGTGTAGCGCAGGCTCCGCCGTACCGGAGGCCGCCCGAACCCGTAAAATCGCGACGCCATGCGCCTTCTGCTCTACAACATCCGCTACGCCACGGGCACCGGAGCGGCCTTCCACCTGCCCGTCCCCGGGGCCGGCTACCTGCGCAGCAATCCGCGGGTCCTCGAGGGCATTACGCGCTTCATCAAGGCGGAGGACCCGGACATCGTCGGCCTCGTCGAGATCGACACCGGCTCGATCCGCACCGGCGGCGTGAACCAGGCGGAGGTAATCGCGAAGTCGCTGGGCCATTACTCGACCTACCAGTGCAAGTACGGCGCCAACTCGCTCAACTCGCTGGTGCCGATCGTCAACAAGCAGGCCAATGCCTTCCTCGCCGCCCCGCGTGTGCGCGGCGAGCGCTTCCACTACTTCGACACCGGCATCAAGCGGCTGATCATCGAGCTCGAGCTCGACAACCTGTGCGTGTTCCTGGTGCACCTGTCGCTCAAGTTCCGTCACCGTCATGCGCAGCTGCGCCACCTGTTCGAGCTGGTGAAGCGCTCGCCGAAGCCGGTGATCGTGGCCGGCGACTTCAACACGTTCTGGGGCGAGCACGAGATGGCGCTGTTCATGGAGGCGGCCGGACTCAAGAGCGCCAACCTCGAGCAGCTGCCCTCCTACCCGGCGCGCCGGCCGCGCATGGAACTCGACTTCATCCTGCACACCAAGGGCATCGAGATCGAGGGTTTCGCGGTGCGCGACGTCACCTTCTCCGATCACCTGCCGCTGGTGTGCGACTTCCACGTCACCGGCACCGCGCGCACGCCGCGCGTCCGCCGCGCTGTGCTAACATCGTCGGGAGCTGACCAAGAGCCAGCCGGTCCGCGGTCCGGCACCGGCCGACGGAAGAAATGAGCGACGCCTCGACGCTGGAACTCTCCCTGCTGCGTTCCTTCTCGCCGCTCGACGGCCTGAAGAACGAGAACGTGCGCGCGCTCGCGCGCAAGACCACGCTGCGCGACCTCGCGCAGGGTCGTGTGCTGTTCAAGGAAGGCGACACCGACAAGCGCACCTACTACCTGGTGTCCGGCGCCGTCGACCTGCTCACCGAGGGCCACGTGGTCGGCACCATCCGCGCCGGCACCAGCGACGCGCGCCACCCGCTGGCGCCCGTGCTGCCGCGCCGCTGCACGGCGCGCGTGGCCACCGACCGCATCGAATACATCTCGATCGACAGCGACCTGCTCGACGTGTTGCTCACCTGGGACCAGACCGGCACCTACGAGGTCGGCGAACTGCAGGCCGGTGGAGTCGCGGGCGACGACTGGATGACGCTGCTGCTGCAGAGCCGCGCGTTCCACAAGATCCCGCCGGCCAACCTGCAGGCGGTGTTCATGCGCATGCAGCGAGTCGACTTCGCGGCCGGCGATACCGTGATTCGCCAGGGCGACGAAGGTGACTATTTCTACGCGATCGTCTCCGGACGCTGCCTGGTGACGCGCGAAACCCCGCTCAACCGCGAGGGCATCAAGCTCGCGGAGCTCGGCATGGGCGACACGTTCGGCGAAGAATCACTGATCTCGGGCGTCAAGCGCAATGCCACCGTCTCCATGTCCACCGACGGCGTGCTGATGCGCCTGGGCAAGGACGATTTCAACTCGCTGCTGAACGAGCCCATGCTGCACTGGGTGGGCTATGACGAGGCCATGGCGATCGTGGCCGGCGGCGGCCGCTGGCTCGACGTGCGCCTGCCGAGCGAGTTCGAGCACGGCCACTTCGAGGCGGCGATCAACGTGCCGTTGTACTTCGTGCGCCTGAAGCTCAAGACCCTCGAGCAGGGTATCCCGTACGTGGTTTGCTGCGACAACGGCCGGCGCAGTTCCGCCGCCGCTTACGTCTTGAGCGAGCGCGGCTTCGACACCTGCGTGCTGCGCGGCGGCATCGCCGAGACGGATCTCGCCGAGGCGCTCAACTCCTCAGGCACCGGCGGCGGCTGACGGGGATCGGGCTTGGGTCCCGGCCGGGACCCGCGCTTTACATGGTATGGGTGGGCTTGTCGCCGCCGAGCGCGCCGGCGAGATACGACTCGATCTTGCGCTGGGTGTTGCCGCGGTCCTGCTCGCTGAACTGCACGCCGATGCCCGCCGTGCGCTTGCCCTGTGCACCCTTCGGCGTCATCCAGATCACGCGGCCGGCGACCGGCAGCTTCTCGTCCTCGCCCATCAGGTTGAGCAGCATGAACACCTCGTCGCCGAGGCGATAATTGCTGCTCGTCGGGATGAACAGGCCGCCGTTCTTCACGAACGGCATGTAGGCAAGGTACAGCGCGCTCTTGTCCTTGATGGTGAGCGTCAGCAGTCCAGGCTTGTTCGGTTGCCGTGTCACGGGACCCATCAGGCGACTCCTCTGTGCCGGAGCGAAGCGAGCCACTCGACCAGCAGCGACTCGATGACCAGTTGCGGCGCCGCCGAGCCCTCGAGGAGCCGGCGGCTCTCGCGCAGCCGGTCCAGCAGCCGGAACGCGGCACTTATGTTCACTGCGGCGGCGCTCCTTTGCAACAACGCACCTCCCGGAACCGTGAGCCGTGTCGCACCCGGCACCGTACGGGCCCGCACTGCCTCGCCCAACCAGGACTCCAGCCAGTCCAGCCGTGTCGGCAGTCCCTCGCCCATCATTGCGGCGGCCACCCGGGTGACCTCGACGCGTGCGCCGAGCAGATCCTCGAGCAGGCCGGTCATTTGCGCCTCGAGGTCGCTGAAGTGCGGCGCCAGCGCCAGCGCCTTGAGGGGCGCGCCGCCGGCAAGATCGAGCAGGCCGGCTGGCGGGGTGGCCGCCAGTTCCTGGCTGAGCCACGCGCTCGCGATGGCAGCCGGCGGACGCGGCACCTCGATGCGCTGGCAGCGGCTGCGCAGCGTCGCCAGCAGCCCGGACGGCCGCGAAGTGACCAGCACCAGCAACGTGCGCGGCGCGGGCTCCTCGAGTGTCTTGAGCAGCGCGTTCTGCGCGTTGGTCGTCATGAGGTGCGCCGGCGTGATGATCGCGACCCGGTAGCCGCCGCGCATGCTGGTCATGCCGAGTTGCTCGCACGCCTCGCGCACCGTATCCACGCCGATGGACTTCTTGTCCTCTGGACGACGCAGCCAGTGCAGGTCGGAGTGCGAGGCCGCGCGACTCAGTGCGCATTCCGGGCAGGCGCCGCAGGGCGTGACGCCTGGGCCGCGACCGGTGCAGAACATGCCCGCCGCCAGCACCGCGGCAAAGTGCTCCTTGCCGACGCCGTCCGGCCCATGCAGCAGCAAGCCGTGCGGCAGGCGTCCGCCCGCCAGCGCAATCTCGAGGCGCGTGCGCGCACCGTCATGCCACGGCAACCACTCGAGTGGCAGGCTGGTGATCGGGACGGCGTCGTCCGCTGCGTCTGCCATCAATCGGCTCCCGCCAGCAGGTGCTCGACGGCCACACGCACGTCGGCCGACACGTCGTCGACCGGCCGCGCAGCGTCGATGACGCAGAATCGCCGTGGCTCCTGCCGCGCGCGTGCCAGGTATGTATCACGGACGCGCTCGAAAAACGCCCGCTGCTCCGACTCGAATCGGTCAGGACCGTCGTCGCCGTTGCGCAGCGCGGCCCTCGCGAGGCCGTCGTCCACGGGCAGGTCGAGCAGCAGCGTCAAGTCCGGCCACAGGTCCGGGTGGGCGATGTCGGCCAGGGCGTCGATCTGCTTGACCGGCAGGCCGCGGCCGCCGCCCTGGTAGGCGTAGGTCGCGTCGGTGAATCGATCGCACAGCACCCAGGCGCCGCGCGCCACGGCCGGGCGCACCAGGTTTTCGACGTGCGTGACCCGCGCCGCGAACATCAGCAACAGCTCGCAGGCCTGTGGCATGGGCTCGGCGTCGCGCTCGAGCAAAATGGTGCGCAGGCGCTCCGCGCGCGGCGTGCCGCCCGGCTCGCGCGTGACGACCACCTCGATGCCCCGGCTGCGCAGCCACGCGGCGGCACGCGTGATCTGCGTGCTCTTGCCCGCGCCCTCCCCGCCTTCGAATGTGACGAATCGTCCGCGCATGTCACCTGCCCGACTGCTGCTGCCGATAGCGCACCAGGTAGCGCCGCACGGCGGCCTGGTGCGCGGCCAGCGTGCGCGTGAATTCGTGGCTGCCGTCCGGCAGGCCAGTGGCCACGAAGTACAGATCGCCGCGCTCGTCCGGATTCACGGCGGCGCGCAGCGCCTCGGCGCCGGGCAGCGCGATCGGCGTCGGCGGCAGCCCGGCGCGCGTGTACGTATTGTACGGTCCGTCGCGCTCGAGGTCGGCACGCCGCAGGTTGCCGTCGAACCGGGCCCCAAGGCCGTAGATCACCGTCGGGTCGGTCTGCAGTCGCATGCCTTGGCGCAGTCGCGTGGTGAACACGCCCGCGATGCGCGGCCGTTCACTGGCAAGCGCCGTTTCCTTCTCGACCAGCGAGGCCAGCACCAGCGCCTCGTCCGGGCTGTCGAACGGCAGGTCCGCGGCCCGCGTCGCCCACGCCGTCGCCAGCTCGTCGCGCATGCGGGCGTGGGACTGCCTCAAGATCTCGAGGTCGGTGGTGCCCTTGCCGAACAGGTAGGTGTCCGGGAAGAAACGACCCTCGGGGTGCTGACCTGGCTCGCCGAGCGCGGCCATGACTGCGGCATCGTCCTGGCCGTCCAGCGTGTGCTGAAGGTGCGGCTCCTGCACGATGGCGCGCCGGGCCTCGCGGAAGGTCCAGCCCTCGACCAGGGTCACCGAATGCTGCACCACCTTGCCCGACTCGAGCAGCACGAGCAGGGTGCGCGGCGTCGTGCCGGGCTCGATCGCATACTCACCGGCCTTGATACGGGCGTCGGCACCGGTCGCCTGCGCATAGACCTGCAGCCAGCGCGGATGGGTGAGTACACCGCGCGTTGCAAGTTCGCGCGCGGTGGTGGCGAGCGGCTGCCCGCGGGGAATTTCGATCGATGCGGCGGTCTCCGCGATGGCGAGCGGTGCGTCGAGCCAGCGCCGCGCCTGGCCGTACGCCACGAGCACCGCCAGCGCGGCAACGACGAGCAGCGCAAGCGCGGCGCGGCGCAAGGTCACGCGTCGGTCCGGCTGGTCCGTTCGAGCAGGACGCGCGTGAGCTCGCCGGGCGCGGCGTAACGGCGCACGCCGAGCACCTCGCCGACGGGACGCACGCCAGTGATGGCGTTGGTGAGGAACAGCTCGTCGGCCGTGGCGAGCTCGGTGGCGAACACATCGGCAATTTCCACGTCGATCGCCAGCTCGCGCGCGGCGTCGATTACCAGACCGCGCATCACGCCCGCCACGCCGCAGTCGCGGATCGCCGGCGTGACGAGCCTGCCGTCCCGCACCAGGAACACGTTGGCCGCCGTGGCGCAGACGATGCGCCCATCCAACGAGGACATCAGGCCTTCGGCAATGCCCGGATCATCCCATTCGGCGCAGGCGAGCACCTGCTCTAGCCGGTTCAGGTGCTTGAGCCCGGCGAGCCGGGGATTGAGGCCGAGCGGCGTGTCGCACAGGCGCACGACGATGCCATCGTCGGGGTCGTTGCGCGGCTTGGGCGCGGAGGACATCACGATACGCGTCACCGACGGTTCCGCCGGCGGGCGGTAGCTGCGCGGGCCGGGGCCGCGCGTCACCATCAGCTTTACCGAGCCGGCACCGAGGCCGGCCAGCGCTCGCTCGCACTCGGCCGCGATCAGGTTCGGGTCGGGCACCGGCAAGCCGAGCCGGCGGCCCCCGTCCGCGAGCCGCTCCATGTGGCGCGCGAAGTTGCGCACGCGGCCGTTGGTCGCGGCCATCGTCTCGAACAAGCCGTCGCCGTACTGCAGGCCGCGGTCGTCCACCGAGATGGCCGAGGACTCCACGCCGTTCACCAGCCGTCGTCCAATCATGCAGTGCTCTCCAGTGCGCGCAACAGCCCGCGGGCCTTGACGCGAGTTTCCTCTAATTCGAGCTCCGGGCGCGAGTCCGCGACGATGCCGGCCCCGGTGCGAAACTCCACCGTCCCGTCGCGCACGGCGAGCGTGCGGATCAGGATGTTCAGGTCGAGCGAGCCGTCGTGGCCGAGATAGCCCATCGAGCCCGTGTACGCGTCGCGCGGCGTGCCCTCGAGCGCGCCGAGCAGTTCCATGCAGCGCACCTTCGGGCACCCGGTGATCGTGCCGCCCGGGAACACGGCGGCGATCGCCTCGCCCGGCGTCACCCCGACCCGCAGCTCGCCGCGCACGTTCGACACGATGTGGTGCACCGTGGCATAGCTCTCGATGGTCATGAACTCGTCCACCTGCACCGTGCCGCCGCGGCAGATGCGGCCGAGGTCGTTGCGTTCGAGGTCCACGAGCATGACATGCTCGGCCTGTTCCTTCTCATTAAGCCGCAACTCGACTCGCAGTTCTGCGTCGCGTGCCGCGGAGTCGCCGCGCGGACGCGTGCCGGCGATGGGCCGCGTGCTCGCCACCGGGCCGCGGATGCGCAGCAGGCGCTCCGGCGAGGAACTCAACAGTGCGAAGCCGGGCAGCACCGCGCTGCCGGCGAACGGCGCCGGGTTTGCGGCCCGCAGCCGTCGGTACAGGTCGGTGGCGGTGGCGCCGCCAGTGAGCCGGGCCCGCCAGCCGCGCGACAGGTTCGCCTGGTACACGTCGCCGCGCCCGATGGCCTCGAGCACGTCGGCCACTCCGTGCAGGAAACGTTCGGGTGGTTCTTCCTCGACCGGCCCGGCGATGCCGCCCACGCCGGGCGACTGCCGTCCCACCGCCTTCGCCGCAGCAGCGCCGTCGGCAGCGAATTGCCGCTGCAGCAGCTGCTCGAAGCCGGTCTCGGCGTGCAGTGCCACGCTGCCGGTCTCGCGATCGCGCACGATCGCACCGCGCATGCGCCACGCAATCGCTCGCGGCAGGCGCGACGGCGGCAGGCGCAGCGTCGGCTCGATCTCGCCGGCGAGTTCGTAGCCCAGGTACAGGAACCAGCCGCCGCCGAAGGGCGCACCCGGCTCGCCGGTGGCTGTGCTCCGTTCCGCACACCAGCACGCGTCCAGCGCATCCAGGAACCGCGCGTGGCCCGCGGCCGCTGCCGGGCCGTCGATGCGCCCGTCGGCGTGCTGCAGCAGCATCGGTCCCGGCAGCGCGAGCAACAGGTCGTAGCGGCCGAGGTCGGGCCCGCCGCCGACGCTTTCGAGCAGCACGGGGTAACGGTCCGGCTCCCGCTCGTGGAGCCGCAGCAACGCGTCCGTGTCGCTGGCGTCGCGCCGCGCCGTCACTGCAGCGCGCGGAACACGAGGCTGCCGTTGGTGCCGCCGAAGCCGAACGAATTGGATAGCGCGATCCGCAGCGGCGTACGACGTGCGCTGTTTGGCACGTAATCGAGGTCGCAGGCGGGATCGGGGTTCTCGAGGTTGATGGTCGGCGGCAGCACGCCGTCGCGGATGGCCAGGATGCAGAAGATCGCCTCCACCACGCCGGCGGCGCCGAGCAGGTGGCCGGTCATCGACTTGGTCGAGCTGACGGCGAGACGGTAGGCATGCTCGCCAAACGCACGCTTGATCGCCACGGTCTCGGCGCGGTCGCCGAGTTCGGTCGAGGTGGCATGGGCGTTGATGTACTGCACGGCGGATGGATCGATGCCGGCGTCGCGCACCGCGTTGACCATCGCGAGGCGCGCGCCCTCGCCGTCCTCCGGCGGCGCGGTGATGTGGTACGCGTCGCCGCTCATGCCGAAGCCGGCGAACTCGGCGTAGATCCTGGCGCCGCGTGCCCGCGCGTGCTCGTACTCCTCGAGCACGATGACGCCGCCGCCCTCGGACATCACGAAGCCATCGCGGTCACGGTCCCACGGGCGGCTGGCGCGCTCCGGCTCGTCGTTGCGCAACGACAGCGCGCGCGCCTGGCCGAAGCTACCGAGGCCGAGCGGCGTGAACGCCGATTCGGCCCCGCCGGCCAGCATCACGTCGGCGTCGCCGTACTGGATGGTGCGCGCCGCGATGCCGATCGAGTGCGTCGAGGTGGTGCAGGCCGTGACCAGCGCGAGGTTGGGGCCGCGGAGACGGAAATGGATCGAGAGCTGGCCGGACGTCGCGTTGATGATGCTGCCGGGGATGAAGAACGGCGAGATCTTGCGCGGCGACTTCGACTCGAGCCACTTCGCCGCAGTCTCCTCGATGGTGCTCAGGCCGCCGATGCCGGCGCCCATCGCCACGCCGATCCGCGGCGAGTTCTCCTCGGTGACCGCCAGCCCGGCATCCTGGAACGCCTGCACGCCCGCCGCGAAGCCGAACGGCACGAACGGGTCGAACTTGCGCACGTCCTTCGGCGACATGTAGTCCTCGGCATTGAAGCCGACGACCTCGCCGCCGATGTGCACCGGGAAATTGGTGGTGTCGAGCCTGGTGAGCGTGGCGATGCCGCTGCGGCCATTGCAAATGCCGTCCCATACGGAGACGACCGCGCTGCCCAGCGGGGATACGATGCCAAGTCCGGTGACGACGACTCTGCGCTTCGTCAAGCTGCGTCCCCCAGGCTTTGTATAGTTCGCTGCAACTGCCGTCCGTGGCAGTGCAGGGGCCCGCCGGTCAGGCCTGGCTGCGGCGCTCGTTGATGTAGTCGATCGCCTGCTGGACCGTGGTGATCTTCTCGGCGTCCTCGTCCGGGATCTCCGTCTCGAACTCCTCTTCCAGCGCCATGACCAGCTCGACCGTGTCGAGCGAATCGGCGCCGAGGTCGTCGACGAAGGACGAATCGTTGGTCACTTCTTCTTCCTTGACCCCCAGCTGCTCGGCAACGATCGCCTTCACGCGCTGTTCGATACTACTCATTGTCTTTGGAGTCCTCTGTGGAAAACGGGCCTGCCGACCCACCCCCAAGGGGGTCCGGCATGGGGCGCGTATTCTAAGTTAAGGGGCGGGACCGGTCCAATGAACCCGAAACCCGTTCTAAATCATGTACATGCCACCATTGACATGGAGCGTCTCGCCGGTGATGTAGCCGGCCTGCGGCGACGCCAGGAAGGCCACGGCGTGGGCGATGTCCTCCGCTGAGCCGAGCCGTCCGAGCGGCACCTGGCCGAGCAGCGCCGTGCGAGCCGCCTCACCCAGTGCGTCGGTCATGTCGGTGACGACGAAGCCCGGGGCCACCACGTTGACGGTGATGCCCCGCGAGCCGACCTCGCGGGCGAGGCTCTTGCTGAAGCCGATCATGCCGGCCTTGGCCGCGGCGTAATTCGCCTGGCCGGCGTTGCCCATGACGCCTACCACCGAGGCGATGTTGACGATGCGGCCGCGGCGCGCCTTCATCATGCCGCGCAGCACCGCCTTGCAAGTACGGTAGACGGCCGACAGGTCGGTCTCGATCACCACCTGCCAGTCCTCGGCACTCATGCGCACCAGCAGCCCATCGCGGGTCACGCCGGCGTTGTTCACCAGGATCGAGGGCGTGCCGTCTTGTGCCTCGACCTCCTTGAGGCAGGCGTCGACCGCCGCTGCGTCCGCCACGTCCAGCACCACGCCGCGCCCCTGCACGCCCGCGGCCGCGAACGCGTCGCTGATGGCCTGTGCGCCCACGATACTGGTCGCAGTGCCGACCACGCGCGCACCGCGACGCCCCAGCTCGAGCGCAATGGCCCGGCCGATGCCGCGCGACGCGCCGGTGACGAAAGCCAGATCATTCCCCAGTTCGGTCATGCGCTACTCCCGGCACGCGGCCAGCGCCGCCTGCAGTCCGTCCGGATCCTCGATCGCCAGCATCTTGAGGTCGGGCCGCCGCTCGATGCGCCGGTTGAGCGCGGTCAGCACCTTGCCCGGGCCGCACTCGATGATGGTGGTCACCCCGTTCGCCAGCATGGCACGCACGGTCTGCGACCAGCGCACCGGCTTGTACAGTTGCTCCTCCAGTGAGCGACGGATGCCGTCCGGGCTCGAGTGGGCCTGCACGTCCACGGTGTAGACGGCCGGCACGTCCGGCATGCGCACCGCCACGTCTGCGAGCCGCCGCGCCAGCTGCTGCGCGGCCCCGAGCATCAGGCGGCTGTGCGAGGGCACGCTGACCGGCAGCGATATCGCACGCTTGGCGCCGCGCGCCTTGGCGGACTCGATCGCGCGCGTCACCGCCGCCGCGTTGCCGGCGATGACCACCTGGCCCGGCGCATTGAAGTTGACCGCCTCGACCACTTCGCCGTGCTCGGCGTCGCGGCAGGCTGCGATCACGTCGGCATCGTCGAGGCCGAGCACCGCGGCCATCGCGCCCTGCCCGATCGGCACGGCCTGTTGCATGACCTGGCCGCGGAAGCGCACCAGGTCCACCGCCGTCGCGAAGTCGAGCGCGCCCGAGCACACGAGCGCCGTGTACTCGCCGAGACTGTGCCCGGCCATCGCCACCGGCCGCGCCCCGCCGTGCGCCTGCCAGGCGCGCCAGGTCGCGACGCCGGCCGCCAGCATCGCCGGCTGGGTGCGCTCGGTCGTGGCGAGGTCAGCCTCCGGGCCCTGCTGGCACAGCACCCACAGGTCGTAGCCGAGCACGGCGGAGGCCTCGGCGAAGGTTCGCTGCACGACCGGCTCGGCGGCCGCGAGCGTCGCCAGCATGCCGACCGACTGCGAGCCCTGGCCCGGGAACACGAACGCCAGTGACATGTCCAACTCTCGTGTGACGCCGGCTGCAGCCGGCCGCGCGATTATAGCGATGCCGGCCGTGGCGACCGGCACCCGAACCACAAGGCGGCCAGCGTGCCGCCCACAGCCCCGTAGGTGTGCGCCTCGTGGATGACCGGCAGCGACAACGACTCGGCCGTGAACGGCAGCGGCCCGGCCCAGTGCTCCCACGCGAGCTTGGCGACGAACAGCACTGTCACGAACCACGAGAACGGGTCCCGGGTGCCACGCAACCAGGACACGAGGCCCGCCGCCATCAGGCCGTGCAGCACGCCGGAAAATCCCACGTACCATTCGAGCTGCGGCTCGAGCAGCAGGAAGCCCGCGCCGATCGCGACGACCGACGCCGCGGCAATCACCAGCCATTGCCGCAGCGGGTAGTCATGCGCGAACAGCACGGCCACGATCCCGACGCCGAGCAGGTTCCAGCCGAGGTGCACCGCATCGGCATGCGCCAGGTGTGCCGTGACCAGTCGCCAGGCTTCGCCCTCGAGCACCGCGGCTCGATCGTAGCGCAATACGTGGATTGCACCGGGCCCGGCCAGGAACACGCCGAGCAGCACGACGACCAGTGCCGCCGGGGCGGCAAGGTCACCGGCACGCGCGCGCAGCAGTCGTTCCAATCCCATCACGGCGCGGGGCCCGGACTTCAATTTGCTATGATTCCCGCACTGTACAGCCTGGACCAGACACACGCGATGAACTTCTCCGAGCACCTTCCGCGCCGCACGGGTCGCGAGCGCGGCTTCACCCTCATCGAGATCATGGTTGTCGTGGTGATCCTCGGCATCCTGGCCGCGCTGGTGGCGCCCAACGTCATCCGCCGCATCGACGACGCCCGCACCACCAAGGCCAAGCAGGACATCCGCGCCTATGAGACGGCGCTCAACCTGTACCGCATGGACAACTTCCGTTACCCGACCACCGAGCAGGGCCTGCAGTCGCTCGTCACGCGACCGACCGACCCCAACATCCGCAACTGGAAGGAAGGCGGCTACGTCGATGGCCTGAAGAAGGACCCGTGGGGCAATGACTACCTGTACATCGCCCCGGGCACGCGCGGCGAGTACGACCTCTACACGCTCGGCGCGGACGGCCAGCCGGGCGGCGAAGGCCCCGATGCCGACGTCGGCAACTGGAACATCGAGTAGTCCCCGGCGCGGCCGGACCGCGACCGTGCGTGCCTCGGGCTTCACGCTGCTCGAGGTGCTGGTCGTCGTCGTCATCATTGGCATCATCACCAGCATGGCGATGGTCTCCACGCGCGTACTCGGCGGCGACCACGAAATGGACCAGGAAACCAAGCGCTTCGTGGCGGTGCTCTCCCAGGCACGCGAGGACGCGATGCTCGAGGGCCGTGACGTCGGCCTGCGGGTCGACGCCCGCGGCTATGATTTCCTGCGCTACGACGGTCGCCGCGAGCAGTGGCTGCTCGAGACCGAGGACGCGATGCTGCGCGCCCGCAGCCTGCCCGAGGGTCTCGAGGCCGGGCTGTGGCTCGAGTCGCGGCAGGTCAGGCTGCCGGCGCGGGCCGCGCCGACCGAGCGCACGCCGCCGCAGCCGCAGGTGGTGCTGATGGCGTCAGGGGACATGGTGCCGTTCGAACTGCGCCTCGAGCGGGCCGGCACGCGCGAGCTGCGCGCGGTCGTCGGCAGCACCGAAGGCAAGTTCGAAGTCCACAAGAACGATGCCGTCGCCAGGCGCTGATCGCCGCATGCGCGCCGGCGCCCGGGGCTTCACGCTCATCGAGGTGCTGGCGGCGCTGGTCATCGTCGCGCTCGGCATGCTCGGCGTGATCCAGGCCGTGACCCAGACCGTGCGCAACGGCACGTACCTGCGCGAGAAGACGCTGGCCCATTGGATCGCGCTGAACGTGATCACCGAGCGGCGCCTGCTGAATGCGCCGCCGCCGGTCGGCGAAACCTCCGAGGACATCGAGTTCGCGAACCAGCGCTGGCGCTGGACGCTGAAGGTGACGCAGACGCAGGTTGCCAGCCTGCGCCGCATGGATGTCTCGGTGCGGCCAGCCGATAAGCCCGACGGTAGCGCGCTCACCACGGTGAGCGGCTTCTACGGCACGGCGATCGGCGCCGCCGGCGGCGGCGTGCTGCCGTGGGCAAACGGCCAGGTGGGCGGCACCCCCGGCGCAGGCGACGGCACCGAGGACGGCACCAACGACGGCACGGGTGACGAAGACGGCGCCGAGAGTCCCGGCAAGGTCCGTGACGACTCGAAGACTGTCGTGCCAGACCGCGGCACCAACCCACGGAACCCGCGCGAGCCGCGCGAGCCGCCCCCGGGCGTGGATCCCGAGGAATACCAATGACCCGCCGTCGCACCGGGCAGCGCGGCTTCACGCTGATGGAGCTGCTGGTGGCGATCGCGATCTTCGCCATCATGGGCGCGCTGGCCATGTCGGGGTACACCGAGCTGCAGCGCCAGAGCGAATACGCCGAGCAACGCCTGGAACGCCTGCGCGAGGTGCAGCGCGCCGTGCAGACCATCGCCCAGGACCTCGGACAGCTCGAGCCGCGACCGATCCGCGAGCCGCTCGGCGAAACTCGACTGCCGGCGCTGCTCGCCGGCGACTCGCTGGAGCACGGCATCGAGTTCACCCGCGCGGGCTGGAGCAACACTGCCGGGCTGCCGCGGCCGACACTGCAGCGCGTGGGCTACCGGCTCGACCAGGACGGGCTGTGGCGCGACTTCTGGCCGGTGCTCGACCGCACGCTGGCGCAGCAGCCGCGGGAGCAGAAGCTGCTCGGCGCGGTTCGCAGCGTGCGCTACCGCTTCATGAACGAGAACCGCGAGTGGGTCGAGCGCTGGCCCACAGCGGGCGGCGCGCCGGATGCGGATGGCCGCGCGCTGCCCGCCGCCGTGGAGGTGATCCTCGAACTGGAAGACTGGGGCGAGATCCGCCGCGTAATCGAGGTAGCGGGATGACGCCGCGCACATCCCGGAGGCAGCGTGGCGTGGCGCTGATCACTGCGGTGCTGATGGTCGCGCTCGCCACCATGCTCGCGGTAGACGTCGGCTTCCGTGGCTTCCTCGACCAGCGCCGCGCCGGCACGCTGTTTGCGCTCGACCAGGGTTTCCAGGTGGCGCTCGGCGCCGAGGCCTGGGCCGCCGACTTCCTGAAGAAAGACCTGCAGGACTCGCAGACCGATCATCTCGGCGAGGTATGGGCGCGCCCGCTGCCGCCGCTGCCGATCGACGGCGGTATGGTCGAGGGGCGGCTCGAGGACATGCAGGGTCGCTTCAACCTCAACAACCTCGTCAACACGGACGGCACCACCAACGCGGATGCGGTGAAGCAGCTCGAGCGCATCCTCGCCATGCTGGAGATCGAGCCGGCGTGGGCCGTCGCCATCGCCGACTGGATCGACCAGGACACCCAGCCCGGCTTTCCCGACGGCGCCGAGGACAGCGTCTATACCGGCCTCGACCCGCCGCACCTCACCGCCAACATGCCGGTGACTCGGGTGAGCGAGTTGCTGGTGCTGCCGCAGTTCGGCGCGGAACGCTTCCTCAAGTTGAAACCGTTCGTGACCGCGCTACCCGTTGGCACGCGGGTCAACGTCTGCACCGCGTCGGGCATCGTGCTCGACTCGTTCAGCGAGGACAGTCGTGAGTTCAGCCTCAACCCCGACGACCTTGCCAACCGGCGTCGGGACGGCTGCTTCCCGACGCTGGAAGACCTGCGCGGCACGCTCGGCGACGCGGCCTACAACAAGGCCAAGAACTCGGTCGCAGAATCGAGCAACTACTTCCGCGCCACCGTGTGGGTCACTATTGGCACCACCGAGTTCACCCTGTACAGTCTGCTCGCTCGCGGCGGCACTGGGACGGTGCGCCCTGCCCTGCGCAGCTTCGGCAGCGACTAATTCTTCGAGGTCCGATGTCTGAGACGCTGGTGATTCGGCTCCGTGCCGCCGAGGAGGCGCCGGCGTCCTGGCTGATCGTGGATGCCAACGGCGCCCGCTCTGGCCCGGTGCACAGCGGTCCCGTGGCGGATGCGCTCGGCCTGGCGCAGGAGCGTCGCGTGGTGCTGCTGCTGCCGGGCAGCGAGGTCACGCTGGCCGAGCCCGAACTGCCGATGCGTGGCGGTGCGCGGTTCGCGCAGGCCGTACCGTTCGCGCTCGAAGAGCAGCTGGCCTCCGACGTCGAGCTGTTGCACTTCGCCATAGGCACGCGCGCGGTGGGGGCTGCGGGCACTCCGGTTGCCATTGTTTCGCGCGCGACGCTCGAGCGCTGGCTCTCCCAGGTCGAGGCAGCGGGCATCGAGCTCGCCGCCGCTTATGCCGATTCACTGGCCGTGCCCGCCGCGGGCGCTGGCCTCACGCTGCTGCTCGACGACGGCGCGCTGTACGTGCGCCGCGCGGACGGCCTGCCGTACGTGCTGGATGCCGAGCCACTCGACGGCGCGCTCGAGCTGGTGCTCGGCGCCGGCGTCGCCGAAGCCGAGACCGGCGAGCACGTCACCTTTTACAGCGGCACCGCGGAATACGAGCGCCAGCGCGACACCATCGAAGGCTTGCGGTCACGCACCGCAACCTTGCAGGTCAAGTTGCTGCCCGACGGGCCGCTGCCGCTGCTCGCGGCGCAAGCCGTGTCCGGCGCGGGTGTCAACCTGCTGCAGGGCACGTATGCGCCGCGCTCTTCGCTCGGCAACCGGTTGCGGCAATGGCGGCTGCCGGCGGCGCTCGCCGCTGCGCTGGCGCTGCTGTTCATCGGCAGCCAGGCCGCCACCTGGTGGCAGCAGAGCCGCAAGGAACGCGCGCTCGACACCGAGATTGCCCAGGTCTTCGCGCAGGCCCTGCCCGGCCAGCCGGTGGTGGATGTGCGGGCGCAGCTACAGGGCGCGCTCGGTTCCGCAGGCGGCGCTGGCAACGGCCTGCTGGCAGCGATGTCTGCCCTCGCGCAGGCGATGGCGCAGGCGCCGGCGGCGCGCATCGAAGCCGTCAGCTTCCGCGGCAATGCGCTCGAGCTGCGCCTCACCGCACCGAGCATCGAATCGCTCGACGGCATCAAGCAGGGCATGAGCCGGGACGGCATCCAGGCCGAGATCCAGTCCGCCACGCCCCGCGGCCAGATCGTCGAAGGCCGCCTGCAAGTGAAGCTGGGTCCAGCATGAACGAACTGCGTCGCTGGCTCGGCGGCCTCGCTCCGCGCGAGCGCAACCTCGTCTACCTGGCGGCCTCGCTGCTGCTCGTGGTCCTGCTCTACTTCCTCTTGGTGCTGCCCGTGACGAGCGCCGCAACCCGGCGCGCGACGCGCATCGAGCAGAAGACCACCGACCTGGCGTGGATGCGCGAGGTGACGCCGCAGGTGATGGCTGCGGCCGCAGCCGGCGGCGGCGCGGCCAGCGGTGAGTCGCTGGTGGTGCTCGTCGACCGCACGGGCCGGGAAGCCGGCCTCGGCAATGCGATTCGCGACCAGAGCCCGAGTGGCGAAAACGGCTTGCGACTGCGGCTCGAGGCGGCCTCGTTCGACGTGCTCGTGACCTGGCTCGCGAGCCTGCAGCAGCAACATGGCGTGAGGGTCGACGCGGCGACGATCGACGCGGCCGGGGCACCCGGGCTCGTCAACGCCAGCCTCACGCTGATCCATGGCAACGCGCCGAGCCCCTGAACGCGCTGCGCGCGCGGCGCCGGCCGAAACCAAGCGCCCCTGGTGGCTGATCGCGGTCGGCCTCGCAGCCGCACTGGCGATTGCCATTGCCACGTTGCCGGCCAGGTTCCTCGCCGGCCAGCTGCCCCGCGCCGGCCTCGGCGCCGTGGAGCTGTCCGGTTCGGTGTGGAACGGATATGCCCGCGGGCTCACGTGGCGCTCGGCCCCGCTGGGCGACCTGCGTTGGTCCCTCGCACCGTCCGAGTTGCTGCGCGGCCGCGTCGCCGCCGACTTGCACCTGTCGCGTCCGGACGGCGATCTCACCACCCGCGCCAGCGTCTCCCTCAACGGTACGCTGCGCCTCACGGACGCGCGCGTGAACCTGCCGGTCGAAGCGCTCTCCGCGCTGCCGCTAGGCGTGCCGCGTAACTGGCGCGGCCGGCTCGGCGGCCAGTTCGCCGAAGTCACGGTGCGCAAAGGTTGGCCCAGTGTGGTACGCGGCACACTGGAAATGGACGGCCTGATCGCCCCGCCGCCGCGCAATATCTCGATCGGCAGCTACCGCATCGAGATGCCGGATCCGCAGGCCGCTGGCGCGCCCGCGGGCCAGCTGAGCGCGCGGGTCGCCGACAAGGAAGGCCCGTTTTCGTTCGAGGGGCGCTTTACCCTGGGAGCGGACCGAGAGTTCCTGCTCGAGGGCTTGCTTGCGCCGCGCGGCACGACGCCGCCGGCCCTGCAGCGCTCGTTAGAGTTGCTCGGCCCGCCCGACGCGAATGGCCGCCGCCCGGTGAGTGTCAGCGGGACGCTCTGAGCGTCACGCGGCTGGCCACTCGCGCCAGGCCGCCAACAGTGGAAAGTACAGTCCGAGCCGCACGGGCGCGGGCGCCAGCTTGTGCAGCAACTGCGCATAGCGCTCGAGTTGTGGCCGGTAGCGCTCCTGCTCGCGATCGAGGAACTCCTCGAGGCCGGCGCCCTCGTGGCTGCTGGTCTTGTAGTCGACGATCCAGCGCACGCCGGCCGCGTCGACGAACGTGCGGTCGATCACCACGCGCACGATCTCCGCGCCCACGCGTCCGGTGAGCGCCAGCTCGGTCGCGGACTCGCGGTGCGCGCCGTCGAGCAACCAGCGGCCACGCTCGTGCTGCAGCGTCTGCGACACGGCACTGGCCACGCGTTCCACGGCCGCCGTGCGTCGATCCTGCGGCACGCCGAGTTCCGCCAGTTCGTCCTGCCAGCGTCGCCTGAGCGCATCGTCCGCGGCGTCCGGCAGCACGGCGTCCCGGCCGATGCGCTGCAGCTCACGGTGCACGACGGTGCCGACGTGCCGCGCCGTCTCGGTCGCCCAGTCGAATTCCACCGTCGGCGTCGTGGCCGCGGGCACGTTTCGCTGCGATTCGATGCTAGGCGCCATCGGCGGCGGCGCGGGCGTCCACCCGTGGGGCACGCGGCGCAACGGCGGAGCGCGCGACCGCCCGGGTGCCTCCTCGCCCGCCACGTCGCCGAGCGTCGTGAGCCGGGCCGCGAAGTCCGGTCCGACCGCCGGCCACAACAGCCCGAGCGCCGACTGCGACGGCGGCCGCCGCAATTCGGGTCCCTGGTCGTGGTCGAGCACCGATGCACTGCCGAACAGGTGCAGCCAGCGCTCGGCGCGGGTCGCCGCGACGTACAGCAGGCGGCGCCGCTCCTGCAACAGCTTCTCGCGCTCGAGCCCTTCGAGCCATGCATACAGCGGATTGGCGTCCGCCCCGGTGCGGGCGACGGGCGCCACCACCAGCTCGTCGTGCCCCGCATGCGGCAGCTTGAGCCAGTGCAGCAGCCGTGGCCGGTCGCGGCCGGGCAGGCGCTCGAGCGCGGGCACGATCACCGTGTCGTACTGCAGCCCCTTGGCCTTGTGCACGGTCAGCAGCTCGACCCGCACATCGGGGCTGGCGCGCGACGGCGCATACAGCATCTCGAGCGCGCGGCCGAGGCGCTCGAGGTCTACTGGCCCCGGCTGCCGGGCCTCGAGATCGGCAAGCGTGTCGAAGTAGGCCTCTGCTTCGTCGAGGCCGCGCTCCGACGCCACGGTCGCCGGTCCGCCGAGCGCATTCCAGGCGCGCTCGACGGTGTCGCGCAGGCCCAGGCGGCGCAGCTCGGCCAGCGCCGTCTCGAGGATGCGCCAGGTCCGCGCCAGTCGCGCCTGCGACTCCACGTCGAGTCGCGCCTGCCGGACCGGGTCGCGCAGCAGTTCGGCCAGCGTAGCCTCGCGATCGTCACCCACCAGCGCGTGCAGCGCCTCGAGCGTCAGCCCGCACCACGGCGCACGCAGCACCGCCAGCCATGCCGGCCGATCCGCCAAGTGTGCGAGCGCACGCGTCAGCGCGAGCAGGTCGAGCACCACCGGCCGCTCGTCGAGCGGATCGATGTCGGTGGCGCGGAATGCGATCCCCTGCCGCGCCAGCTCGGCCACGACATGCAGCAGGTGGCTGCGACCCTGCACGAGGATGCCAACGCGCGCCCGTGCGTCCGCGGCCAGCCGCTCAGTCACGATCGCCGCGACCTGCGTGGCTTCGTGCAGGCGGCTGCGGCGCAGCAGCGCGTGCACCCGCACTCCGCCGTCGCTGCCCGCGTCAGGCCGCGCGACGCTGGGCGCATAGCTCACCGCACCGCGCAGCACGTCGTCCACGGCGGGCAGCACCTGCGCGAAGCTGGCGTTCACCCACTGCACCACGGGCACGGTGGACCGGAAGTTCACGGCGAGCGTCAGCGGCTCGAGCGGCAGGTCCCCGAGGCCCCGCGCGCGGATGTCGAGGAACAGGCCGACCTCGGCATTGCGGAAGCGGTAGATCGACTGCATCGGGTCGCCGACCAGGAACAGCGTGCGGCCGTCATTGCGCTGCCAACCCGCAGTCAGCGCCTCGAGCAGCTTCACCTGTGCCTCGGAGGTGTCCTGGAACTCGTCCACCAGCACGTGGCGCAGCTCGGCGTCGAGCGCGAGCGCCGTATCGGTGGGCGCCTCGGGACTGCCGAGCGACTGCCGCGCGGCGGCGGCGAAGCGCGGATAGTCGGCCGCGCCTTGAGCGGCGAACTCCACCTCCAATTCGGCGACGGCCAGGCGCAACACGCGGAACTGCGCGAGCAGCACGCGCCATTCGTCCGCGTCGTATCCGGGCGGCGGCAGGCTGCGCACGGCGTGCAGCAGTTCGCGCGCCGCGTCGCATTCGCCCAGCTCCGCGGCGGCCAGTCCTGCGCGGCGCTTGATCTCCTGGTCTGCGGGCTTCGGCGGGCAGCCGAGACGCGCGTCGAAACGCGCACGCGGCTTGCCCTCCTCCGTGAGCAGCAGCTGTGCGAGGCCCTGCCACAACGACACACTGTCGAGCGTGTCGTCGGGGAGCGCTTGCGCTCCGTGCCACGCGAGTATCGGCGAGTCCTGACCCGCGGCCACTAGATTGCCGGCAGCCTCCATGGCGACCGCGGCGGCCTCGCTCAGCACATGCGGCGGCATCGCTCGGTGCAGTGCTTGCAGGTGGCCACGCACCAGCGCGCCGCGTGCCGCCTCGAGGCTCCGGCGCAGTTCCGTCGCTTCGTGCGCGACGTCGCCCACCGCCGGCAACACCGGCAGCCAGGCCTCACGCCGCGTCAGCATTTCGATCACCAGGCTGACGAAGCGCTCGACGCGATTGTCGACGTGACCGAGCAGCGTCGCGACCGCGGCGGCATCCCCGCGGGTTCCCTGCGGCAGCTGTTCGAGCAGGCGCTCGGCCGCGCGGCGGTACAGGTCGCGGGCATCCTCCTCGACCCCGAGGCCCGCACCCATGCCCGACAGCAGCGGCAGTCGGCGCGCCAACCCGAGGTTGAGTGCGTCGATGGTCTGGATGCGCAGCCTCCCCGGCCGCGCCAGCAACTGCCAGTTGCGTGCTGAGTCGGCCTCGAGCGCCGCGCGCGCGAGTTCCAGCGTGCGTGGATGCAACGGTCTCTGCGGATCGGGCGCCCGCACCGCGCGCAGCGCGCCGACGATGCGATCGCGCATCTCCGCCGCCGCCTTGCGCGTGAAGGTGATGGCCAGGATCGCCTCCGGTTCTTCGACCGTGGCGAGCAGCGCGAGGAAGCGCCGTGTCAGCAGTTCCGTCTTGCCCGCACCCGCCGGCGCCTGCACGATGAAGCTCTGGTCCACGGTGAGCGCCCGTTCGCGAGCCAGTGCGTCGGCGGCGCGCAGGTCAGTCATCGCCCGACTCCTCGTCGACATCGCTGGCGTCCGTCTCGCCAATGCGGCACAGCGCGCCGAGGTGGCAGTAACTGCAGGCCTGCGACGGGTTCAGTGCCAGGCGCGCATCGCCGGCGGCGTATTCTGCCGCCAGCGCCTCGAGTCGCCGTTGCCATTCCGCGAGCAGCGCCTCCCACGTCGCAAAGCCGCGCGGACCACCCTTCGCGCCGGGCACCTTCAGGCCCGGGAACAACTCCGCCGCCCGCGCGACACCGGCGTAGCCCGTGTCGCCGCTGCGCACGCGGGCAAACGCCACGGCACCGACGCGTTCGGCGCCCAACGCCTGCACATAAGCGGGCAGCTGCGGCAAGCGTGGTCGCTCGTCGAGCCAGGCCCGCACTTCGGCGTTGACGCCGGTCTTGTAGTCGATCACGGCCAGTGAGCCATCGGCGAGACGGTCGACGCGGTCGGGGCGCATTTCGAGCGTCAGCGCGCCGATACGCGCCGTGCACGGTTGCTCCAGCGCCACGACGGCGAACGGCGGTCGCGCCCGGTCGGCCGCGACCATGTCCAGCACCCGGGCCTCGAGCCATACCGCCTCGAGATCGAGCAGGTGGCGCAGGACGTCGTCGGCCAAACGCCGCGCCTCCGCGAGTGCCGCGGCGACGGCACGGTGCGCCACGTCGCGGAGCGCCGCGTCATCGAGCGTCTGCAGGTGCGTGGAGTCGCCGAGCTCCTGCCACAACGTCGCAAGTGCCGCGTGCACCAGGTCGCCGCGCTCGGCCGCGTCCACCCCGACGGTCGGGTCCTGCAGCGCACGAGCGCCAAGGCGCAGCTCGGCCTGCGCGCGGAACGGGCAGCCGGATTGCAGTTCGAGCAGGCGTGCACCGCCCCGGCGCGCTTCGTCGCCCGTGACGGGTGGCAACCGCACGTCGGCCTGGACCTCGATGGCTGGTCGCGCCGCGTACTGCACGGCCGCAACACGCGGTTCCGGCCAGCGTGGGACGGCGTCCGCGGCCGCAATGCCGGTGAGCAGCGGGCTCGGCAGCAGCGGCGCGTCGTCCTCCATCTGCGCCACGCTCAGCACGACGTCGTCGGCGCTGGCCATGAGGCGCGCGAGAACGTGCCGGGCCTCCTGGTCTGCAAGCTCCGCCGACGCCCGTGGCAGGCCGTGGCGCAGTTGGACCGTCCGGGGCAGGAATGGATCTGGCGCGGCGGGCGGCGGCCAGCGCACAGCGTCGAGACCGCAAACCCAGAGCGCATCGAAGCGCATGCCGGCGCAAGTTTCAGGATCGATCACCAGCAGCGGTGCCTTGAGCTGGCGGGCCTCGAACAACACGCGTCCAGCCATCTCGCGCAGCAAGCCGACGGCCTCGGTGCGGGTCACCCGCCCGGTGAACTCGTCGCAGCCGCCGAGTTGCGAGACCAGCCCCTGCCAGCGCTCGATCGCCTGGTGCTCGTCGCTGCCGGCGTCGGGCAGCGTCCAACCAAGGCTTGTCAGCAGGTTAAAAACTATTTTAGAACAATCACTTGGGAGTTGTTTTTCGCGCCAATTCAACATCACGCCGCGAGCTGTAGCCAACGCCGCGGCCAGCAGTGGACAGCCCCGCTCTGCTGCCAGGCGCTCGAACGCCGCCAAGCCGAGGCCCGGCCCCTCGTAGCGCCGTAGCCGGGCGTCCAGCCTCGCGCGGGCGTCGGCCTCGAGCGCGGCGCCGGCCACGAACGGGGTGCGCAGGACACGGCTGTAAGCCGGCAGGTCGGGGCGCCCGACCATCAGGTCGAGCAGTTCCAGGCCGGCCGCGACCACCGGCTGCTCGGCCAGCGGGCGTGCGGCCGCCAGCTCGAACGATTGCGACTCGGGTGCCGGCCCTCCGCTCATGCCGGCCGCAGGCACCAGCACCCGCTCCACGAGGCGGCGCACCTGTTCGCGCCGCCGCGCCAGCTCAGGCACGACGATGGCGACCCGCCGCTGGCCGTGCCCGTGCAGCCGAGCCGCGGCCCATCGCGCCGCAGCCTCCACCTCCGCTGCCGGATCGAGGCAGGACATTACCGTGGGCGCTCCCGGTACGAGCGACGCCGGCACGTGGCGCACTTCGACGCCGTCGCGATTCCAGCGCTGCAGCAACGCCTCCTGCAGTGGCGTGAGCCGATCGAACCCAACGACCTCCAGGCCGGGCGCGGCGGCAATGGCGTGGACCAGCGATTGGGCACGTGCGACGTCGACCCAGTGCCGCTCGTGCAACAGGCGATCGTACTCGTTGCACCAGCGCGCGAATGCCGCGGATTCGGGCGAATCGTCCTGTGCCAGCGCGCCGAGCGGCACGCAATAGTCGTGCAGGCGCCGCCACGACTGGCAGGCGGCGCGCGCCACGCCGGCCGACGAAACCAGCGCGGCCAACTGCTCGTCGTCGCGCACGATGCGCTCCCACAGCAGCTGCGCCGCGGTGGCGGGCAGCCAGCGACCCGCCAGGCGCCCGGCCTGGCGATCGAGCGCGAACATGCGCTCGATCAGCTCGTCCCAGGTAACGATGTCGGGAGTGGGCCAGGCTTCGAGGCCACGCGCGAGGCAGGCCTCGTCGTGACGCGCGCGCAGGTGATGCGCGAGGCGGCGCGTCGGCGTGACGCGGGTCAGGCTCGCCAGCGGCGCGGCACTGTCAGCTGCGGACGCCAGCGTCCACCACCCGCAGCGCCGGGTTCGCACGCGTCGCCGGCTGGTCGCCGGCTGCGTAGCTGGCGAGCAGTTCCTCGATGCGCCCAAACACGTCCGTGATCACCTGCGGCTCGGGCAGGTTGGTGATGCGGAAGTGGTTGCGGTACGGCACGTTGAAGCTCGAGCCCGGCGCCACCAGCACGTGCTTGTGCTCGAGCAGGTCGAGCGCGAACTGCTGGTCGTCGAATTCCTCGGGCAGGTCGTCGGTCTGCACGCCGACGAACGCGTAGCACGCTCCCATCGGCGGCGTGACGTGCAGGAAGTCGCTGCGACGCACCGCATCGAGGATCGCCCGGCGCGACTCGTAGAGACGGCCGCCCGGCCCGGTCAGCTCGTGGATGCTCTGGAAGCCGCCGAGCGCCGTCTGCACCGCCCATTGCCCCGGCACGTTGCTGCACAAGCGCAGCGACGTCAGCAGCTCGAGCGCCGAGAGGTACTCGCGCGAGTGCTCGACGTCGCCGGAGAACACCGCCCAGCCGACGCGGTAGCCGCAGGCGCGATACACCTTTGACAGCCCGCTCAGCGTGCCGCACAGCGTGTGGTTCACCAGCGTGGCCATCGGCGTGAACTCGGCGCCTTCGTAGGTCATCTGGTCGTAGATCTCGTCGGCCAGCACCAGCAGGTGGTACTTCTCGGCGATGCGCGCGATGGCCTCGAGCACCGGGCGCGGATAGACCGCGCCGCTGGGATTGTTCGGATTGATCACCACGATGGCACGCGTGCGCTTGGTGATCAGCGACTCGATCTCTTCCGGGTCGGGAACGAAGCCGCGCTCCGGCCGGCAGGCATAATGCACCGCCCGGCCCCGGTTGAGGTTCACGGCCGCCGTCCACAACGGGTAGTCCGGGCTCGGGACCAGCACCTCCTCGTCCGCCGCGAGCAGCGCGCGCAGCGTGAGGTCGATCAGCTCGCTGACGCCGTTGCCGATGAACACCTCGTCGGCCGTGACGCCGCGCACGCCGCGTTCCTGCTGCTGCATCACCACGGCCTCGCGCGCCGGGAAGATGCCCTTCTGGTGGCAGTAGCCCTCGGCCGAGCGCAGGTTCTCGATCATCGCCAGCCGCATGGTCTCGGGCGTGCGAAAGCCAAAAGCACCCGGGTTGCCGATGTTGAGCATGGTGATGTCGTAGCCCATGCGCTCCATTTCCTGGGCACGACGGGCGAGCCGGCCGCGGATCTCGTAGCGGACGTTGGCAAGGCTCGGGCTGGAGCGGATGGTACGGGTCGGCATGGCAGGGCTCGTTGGCTTCAAGCCGGCAAATTATGGCCCGATTGCCCTGCCCTGCACAGGACGCGGTTCACGCGATGATGCCGCGCGCGGCGAGATCGGCCAGGGTGGCGTCATCGAGACCGAGCCGCGCCTTGAGTTCCGTCGCGGTGTCCGCGCCGAGCGGCGGTGGCGCCCGTTCGTAGCGGATCGCCGTGCGCGAGAAGCGCACCGGATTGCGCACCCCGGGCGCACTGCCGGCGGTGGCATGCGGCAGGTCGAGGCGCAGGTCGCGGTGCACGACCTGCGGCTCCGCAAACACCTGCGCGAGGTCATTGATCGGTCCGCACGGCACCTGGGCTGCATCGAGCGCAGCGAGCCACTCGCGCGTGCTTCGTGTTCGCAGCCACCCGGCCACCAGCGACACCAGTTGCGCGCGGTGCGTGACACGCTCGCGGTTGGTGGCGAAGCGCGCGTCGCTGGCCAGTTCCGGCGTGCCCGCCACAGCGCAGAGGCGCGCGAATTGCGCGTCGTTGCCGACGGCGAGCATCAGGTGGCCGTCGGCCGTGGCGAACGCCTGGTACGGGACGATGTTCGGGTGCGCCGTGCCCTGTCGTTGCGGCGGCGTGCCGGACACGAGGTAGTTGAGGTTCTGGTTGGCGAGCCACGCCACCTGCGTATCGAGCAGCGCAAGGTCGATGTACTGCCCCTGGCCCGAGCGGTCGCGTTCGTAGAGGGCCGCGAGGATGGCCGACACGGCGTACATGCCGCACATCAAATCCGCGACGGCCACGCCCACCTTCTGTGGCCCGGCGCCCGGTTCACCGTCAGGCGCGCCGGTCAGGCTCATCAGCCCACCCATGCCCTGGATCATGGCGTCGTAGCCGGGCTTGGCCGCATCGGGGCCGTCCTGGCCGAACGCCGAGATCGACAGGTACACCAGCCACGGGTTGACCTGCGACAGCTGCGCATAGCCGAGCCCATGGCGCGCAAGGCCGCCGACCTTGAAGTTCTCGACCAGGACGTCCGCCTGCAGCGCGAGCTGTCGCAGCAGTTGCTGGCCCTCGGGGCGGCTGAAGTCGATGGCGAGCGAGCGCTTGCCGCGGTTCGTGGACAAGTAATACGCCGACTCGGCGGTGTCCCGGCCAGCGGCGTCTTTCAGGTATGGGGGGCCCCACTTGCGCGTGTCATCGCCGCCCTGTGGATGCTCGATCTTGAGCACCTCGGCCCCGTAGTCCGCGAGCAGCTGCGTGGCCCAGGGACCCGCCAGGATGCGGCTCAGGTCGAGCACGACAATACCCTGCAGCGGACCCGTCATCGGCGCACACCGGCCCTCGTGGGCAGCGTCACAGGCCCAGCAACACGATGCCGAGCCCGCACGCGGTCAAGGCTGCGCCAGCGAGGGCGTGCGAGTAACGCTCGGCCGTATCTAGCGGCAGGCGCTCGAGGCCGCGCAGCGCGAAGTACACCACCGTGACCATGGTCCCGATGGTCGCGGCACCAAACGCCAGCACCACCGCCACCGTGCCCCACAGGCTGTGCTGCGCCGCCGGGTACATCAGCACCGGGATCAGCGGCTCGCAGGGACCGAGCACGAAGATCACGAACAGCGCCCAGGGGGTGATGCTGCGCGCCTTGGCCGGGGTGACGTGCGGGTGCAGGTGCAGGCCCTCGTGGCCGTGGCCGTGCTCGTGGATCGTGCCGTCGCCGTGAAAGTGGGGGTGCGTGTGCGGGCGCGCACGCCAGGCCTTCTTCAGGCCCCAGGCGAGGTAGGCGATGCCAAAACCGATGAGCAGCCACGCGGCCGCGTCGCCGCGCAGGCCTTCCAGCCACTCGAGTCGTGTCAGCGACACGCCGATGGCGATGCCCACGAAGCCGATGACCACCGACCCGAGCACGTGGCCCGCCCCGCACAGGCTGGTGATCCACAGCGTGTGGCGTCTGGACCAGCGCCGTGCCGCGCTCATCGCCACGAACGGCAGGTAGTGGTCGGGCCCGAGCAGCGTGTGGATGCAGCCAATCGAGGCCGCGGTGACGAGCAGCAGTCCGAGGTCCACGTCCATCCAGCCCACCCCCACAGGGTATGCAGAACTGGCGGAAAGGTAATCACGGCGCGCCCGCCGGAGCCATACCGGTAAAGACCTACCCGGCTAGCGGCGGGCTGGCGCGGGGTCGGGGCGCGGCACCGCGTCGAGCAGGGCGCGGGTGTAGGGGTGCGCCGGGGCCGCGAAGACCTGGTCGCGCGGGCCCTGCTCCACCACCTGCCCGAAATGCAGCACCACGACCTCGTCGCACAGGTGACGGACCACGGCCAGGTTGTGGCTGATGAACAGCAGCGACAGCCCGTGGCGCCGGCGCAGTTCGCCGAGCAGGTTGACGATCTGGGCCTGCACCGACACGTCGAGCGCGCTCACCGCCTCGTCACACACCAGCAACTTCGGCCGCGCGACGATGGCGCGTGCGATCGCGGCGCGCTGGCACTGCCCGCCACTCAGTTCGTGCGGATAGCGCGAGGCGAGCGCGGCATCGAGGCCGACTTCTTCCAGGGTGACGGTGACCCGCCGCCACGCCGCATCGCGCTCAGCGGGACCCTCCAGCGCAGCGAGGGCCTCGGCGACGCTCTCGCCGATGGTCATGCGCGGGTCGAGGCTGCCGACCGGGTCCTGGAACACCACCTGCACTTCACGCCGCATCAACCGCAGGCCCGTGGCATCAGTGCGGGTCACCGGGCGTCCACGCCAGGTGATCGCTCCTGACTGCGGCGTGACCAGGCCGAGGATGGCGCGCGCCAGTGTCGACTTGCCGCAGCCCGACTCGCCGACGATGCCGACGGATTGCCCGGCGGCGACGTCGAGGTCCACGCCGTTGACCGCGACGAGCCAGCTGCGCGAGCCGAGCAGCCCGGCGCCGCGCACCGGGAAGCGCACCGTCAGGCCACGCACTTCGAGCAAGCGCTCGCTCATTGCGGCGCTCCGATGTCGACGAGCGGTGCGTGGCAGGCGATGCTGCGCCCGCCGCTGCTGCGCAGCGCCGGTTGCCTGGTCCGGCACAGCTCGCGCGCGACCGGACAACGCGGTGCGAACGCACAGCCCGGCAGCTCCTCGCCCGGGCGCGGCGGCTGTCCGGCGATGTCCGCGAGCCGCTCGGTGAGCGGCGTGTCGAGGCGCGGCACGGAAGCGAGCAGCGCCGCGGTATAGGGATGCGCAGCCGCGGCGAACAGTTCGCCGACCGGCGCCGACTCGACGATGCGGCCGGCGTACATCACCGCCACACGATCGGCGATGCCCGCTACCACGCCGAGGTCGTGAGTGATCAGCACCAGCGCCAGGCCCGCGTCGCGCGACTCGCGCAGCACCTCGATCACCTGGGCCTGGACCGTGACGTCGAGTGCCGTGGTGGGCTCGTCGGCCACCAGCAGGTCGGGCCGGGTCATCAGGGCCATGGCGATCGCGGCACGCTGGCGCTGGCCGCCGGACAGCTCGTGCGGATACTGGCGCAGACGCGTTTCCGGCTCCGGCATGCGCACGGCCCGCAGCACCTCGAGGCTGCGGGCCCGTGCCGCCGTCTCGTCGAGCAGGCCCCGATCGAGCACGACTTCCTCGAGCTGCCGGCCAATGGTCAGGTGTGGCGTGAGCGCGTTCATCGGATCCTGGAACACCACGCCCAAACGCGTGCCGCGAGCGGCGCGCAACGGCCCCGGATCGGCACCCAGCAGGTCGGCACCGTCGAAGTGCACGGCACCGCGTGCCGTGCCGCGCGCTGCCAGCAGCCCGAAGCTGCCGAGCAACAACTGGCTCTTGCCCGAGCCCGACTCACCGACGATGGCCAGGCATTCGCCGCGCCGCACCTCGAGCGACACCTCCCGGACCGCACGCACGGTGCCGCGCGGCGTGGCGAACTCGACAGAGAGGTCGCGGATCCCGAGCAGCACGCCGCCGGCGGCCACGTCAGCCCTGCCTCGGGTCGAGGGCGTCGCGCAGGCCGTCGCCGAGGAAATTGAGCGCCAGCAGCAGCAGCGCCAGCACTGCGGACGGCGCCAGCAGCAGCCACGGCGCAGTCTCCATCTCGAGCGCTCCCTCGGCCACCAACCGCCCGAGGCTGGTGAGCGGCTCCTGCACGCCGAGGCCCAGGAAGCTCAGGAAGCTCTCGAACAGGATCACCTGCGGCACGGTGAGCGTCGCGTACACGATCACGGTGCCGAGCACGTTCGGCACGATGTGGCGCGCGATGATGCGATGCGCCGGCAGGCCGAGGGTCACGGCTGCGGCCACGAATTCGCGCTGGCGCAACGCGAGTGCCTGGCCGCGCACGATGCGTGCCATGGTGAGCCAGCCGACCGCGCCGATGGCGAGGAAGATCAGCCACAGGCTGCGTCCGAACACCACGGTGAGGATGATCACGAAGAACATGTACGGCAGCGCATACAGCACGTCGACGACCCGCATCATCCAGCCATCGATGCGGCCGCCGAGGTAGCCGGCGGTGGCACCCCAGGCGACGCCGATCACGACGCTGACCGCGGTGGCGAGCAGCGCGACAAGCAGCGACACGCGCGTGCCCGACCACACGCGCACGAACAGGTCGCGGCCGTTGCCGTCGGTGCCGAACCAGTGGCCGCTGGCCAGCGACGGCGGCGACGCGAGCGGGTTCAGCGACCAGTCGACCTGGTCGATGGCAAAGGGACTCACGAGCGGGCCGAGCAGCGCCGCCAGCACCAGCAGCACGATCACGCCGGCTGCGGCGAGGGCCGCGTGGTTGCCACGCAGCCGGCGCCCGGCGTCGGCCCACAGGCCGCCGTCATTCATGGCGGATGCGGGGATCGAGCCAGCCATACGCCAGGTCCACCGCCAGGTTGAGCAGCAGGATCAATGCCGCGTAGAAGACCACCATGCCCATGACGAGCGTGTAGTCGCGATTGATCGCGCCTTGCACGAAATATCGTCCTACGCCGGGCAGGCCGAACACCTGCTCGACCACCAGCGAGCCGGTGAGCAACCCGGCCGCCGCGGGCCCGAGGAAGCTCACCACTGGCAGCAGCGTCGGCTTGAGCGCGTGGCGGCGCAGGATCACGCCCGGCGCGAGCCCCTTGGCACGGGCCGTGCGGATGAACGGCGACTGCAGCACTTCCAGCAGGCTGCCGCGGGTCAGGCGCGCGAGATAGGCCACCAGCGGCAACGCCAGCGTGATCACCGGCAGCACCATGTGGCGCAGGCTGCCGGGCTCCCAACCGGCCACCGGCAGCCAGCCGAGCTGCAAGCCGAACACCAGCGCCAGCACGGGCGCTACGACGAAATTCGGGATCGCGATGCCGGCCAGCGCCACCGACATCGCGGCGTGATCGGCCCAACCGTTCTGCCGCAGGCCCGCCGCGAGGCCGAGCGGAATGCCGAGCAGCAAGGCGAGCACCAGCGCCGCCGCACCGATGCTCAGGGTGACTGGCAGGCCACGGCCGATCAGTTCCGCGACCGTGAAATCCTTCATGCGGTACGAGGGACCGAGGTCCCCGCGCACGAGGCCGCCGAGGTAGCGCGCGAACTGCACCGGCAACGGCTGGTCCAGGCCGTAGGCGGCCTGCAGGTTGGCCTCGATCTCCGGCGGCAGCGTGCGCTCGTCGTCGAATGGGCCGCCCGGTGCCGCCCGCATGATGAAGAACGCTGCAGCCACGATCAGCAGGAACGTCGGGACGACGCCGAACAGCCTGCGCAGTGCGTAGCCGAGCATGTGCCACGGCGGCGCTAGCGCGCCGCCGCCCCCCGGCCGAGCCGGCGCCGGAACTCGTCCTCGTCGACGATCGTCACGCCGAGCTCCTGCGCCTTGCGCAGCTTGGAGCCCGCCTCGGCCCCGGCCACGAGCAGCGAGGTCTTGCGCGACACCGAGTCTGTAACGGTGGCTCCGGCAGCGCGCGCCGCATCCCGCGCTTCATCTCGAGTCATGGAGGCGAGCGTGCCGGTGATCACTACCGTCTCGCCGACCAGCGGTCCCTCGCCCGCCGCGCGCACGGGCTCGATCTCCGGCCAGGTGACGCCCCGGCGGCGCAGTGCGTCGATCACCTTGCGATTGCGCGACTCGTCGAAGAAATCCCGCACGTGCGCTGCGACGATCGGTCCGACGTCGCGCACCTGCTGGATGTCCTCGAGCGACGCCGACTCGAGCGCCTCGAGTTGCCCGAAGTGCGTGGCGAGCGCAAGCGCCGTCGCCTCACCTACGTCGCGGATGCCGAGCGCGAACAGGAAGCGCGGCAGCGTCGTCCGTTTGCTGCGTTCGAATGCCGCGACGAGGTTCGCGGCCGATTTCGGGCCCATGCGCTCGAGGTTGGCGAGTTCATCCGTCGTCAGCGAGTACAGGTCCGCCGGCGTCTCGATCCGCCCCGCCTCCACCAGCTGTTCGATCAGCTTGTCGCCCAGGCCCTCCACGTCCATGGCGCGGCGCGCTGCGAAATGCCGAAGCGCCTCGCGCCGCTGCGCGCTGCAGACCAGACCGCCCGAGCAGCGGGCGATCGCTTCGTCTGCCGCGCGAGTGACGTGCGAGTCGCACACCGGGCAACGCGTCGGCAGCGCGACGACGCGCGCGCCCGCGGGCCGCAGGTCGGTGATGACACGCACCACCTCGGGGATCACGTCGCCCGCGCGCCGCACTACCACCGTATCGCCGATGCGCACGTCCTTGCGGGTCAGCTCGTCCATGTTGTGCAGCGTGACGTTGCTGACGGTGACGCCGCCGACGAACACCGGCTCCAGCCGCGCCACCGGCGTCAGCGCGCCGGTGCGACCGACCTGGAACTCCACGTCGCGCACCACGGTGGTCTCTTCCTGCGCCGCGAACTTGTGCGCCACGGCCCAGCGCGGCGCACGGGCGACGAACCCCAGGTCGCGCTGCCAATCGAGCCGGTCGACCTTGTAGACCACGCCGTCGATGTCGTAGCCGAGCGCATCGCGCCGCCGTGCCATGCGCGCGTAGTAGCCGAGCGCGCCGTCGCTGCCGGCCACCAATTCGATCTCGGGGTTGGTGCGCAGGCCGAAGCCGCGCAACGCCGCCAGTACCTCGCTGTGGCGCCTTGGCGGCGTCCACCCCTGGGTCGCGCCCAGGCCGTAGCAATAGAGGTCGAGGGCGCGACTGGCGGTGATCCGCGGGTCGAGCTGACGCAGGCTGCCCGCCGCCGCGTTGCGCGGGTTGGCGAAGCTCTTCTCGTCCTGTTCCGCTGCGCGCCGGTTCAGCAGCTCGAACGAGCGGCGGGTCATGTACACCTCGCCGCGCACCTCGAGCAGCGGCGGCAGCCCGGCGCCGCGCAGCGCGAGCGGCACGCTGCGGATGGCGCGCACGTTGGCAGTAACGTCCTCGCCGCGCGTGCCATCGCCGCGGGTCGCGGCCTGCACCAGCCGGCCCGCTTCGTAGCGCAGGCTGATCGCGAGGCCGTCGATCTTGGGTTCGGCGGAATACTCGACGGACTCGACGTCGAGGCGTTCGCGGACGCGTCGGTCGAAGTCGCGCACGTCATCTTCGCTGAAGGCGTTGTCAAGCGACAGCATGGGCATCGCGTGCACGACCTCGCCGAAGGCGGCGGACGGCGCGCCGCCGACGCGCTGTGTCGGCGAATCGGGCGTGACCAGTGCGGGATGCGCGGCCTCCAGTGCGCGCAGCTCGGCGAGCAGCGCATCGTAGCGGGCGTCGGATATCTCGGGGTCGTCGAGGACGTAGTAACGGTGGTCGTGGCGCCGCACCTGTTCGCGCAACTCGGCGATGCGACCAGCTGCGTCGCGGGTACTCATCGGGAGCGCCCGTCAGTCACCCGGCGCCCCGCGCGCCCGCTCGTAGGCGGCGATCTCGTCGCGCAGCTGCGTGATACGCGCGACGGTGAGTGGTCCGCCGCGTTCGTCCTGCAGGTGACCACTGAGATGAGCCGCGAGCGAGCGAGCGGTGACGATCAGCTCATCGAAGGCCTGCAGGCCCGGCTGCGGTCCGGGTATCACCGTGAACAGGGCGACGCCGCGGAAATCGGCGCCGGCCATGCGCTCCGGTTCGAACGTGCCAGGCTCCTTGAGGCTGGCCAAGCTCACCACCGGGCGGCCGCTGGCGTCGAGGCGATGGAAGATCTGGTAGCGACCGAACGTGAAGCCGTCGGCCGCCAGCGCCTCGGCGAGCGCCACGCCGCCGAACTGCGTGCCAGGCGCCGCCACCACGCGGATCGCGACGATCTTCTGCGCGGGCGCCTTGCGCGGCTCCGGCCGCTCGATCCGCAGCGTAGGCTCGCAAGCGGGCTCCGGAGCTGCGATGCGCTGGGTGGGCTCGTATGCCGGGTCCGGCACGGCGATGCGCTGGGTGGACTCGTACACCAGCTCGGCGGGCGGCGCGAATTCCGGCACCAGGCGCGGTTCGTGGCGCGGGCTGCCGGTCGACGGCTCGTAGTCCGCCCCGAAGCGCGTTTCCAGCCGCGGCTCGCGACGCCCGAGACCCGGCGAACGCAGTACCGCGGGCTCCTCGAAGTCCTCCGCGACGATAGCGGGCGCTTCCGCGAACTCATCCTCGAGGTCCATCCCCGGTTCCACGCGCCCCGGCTCGGGCACCACCGCAACGGTGCGCGCCGGCTCGACCCGCGCCACGCGCTCGTGCTCCGGCGCCGCCGAGCGGCGCCGCGCCCGCACACCCCAGGCATAGATGCCGGCGATCAGCAGCAGCCCGGCAACCAGCAGGATCCAGCGCAGCTCGCTCATGGCGCCTCGTCAGACCGCCGCGAGGCGCATGGCCTCGTCCACGTCCACCGCCACCAGCCGCGACACGCCGGGCTCGTTCATGGTCACGCCCAGCAGCTGGTTGGCAAGCTCCATGGTGGACTTGTTGTGCGTCACGAACACGAACTGCACGCGGCTCGACATGTCGCGCACGATCTCGCAGAAGCGGCCGACGTTGTTCTCGTCGAGCGGCGCGTCCACCTCGTCGAGCAGGCAGAACGGCGCGGGGTTCAGTTCGAAGATCGAGAACACCAGCGCCACTGCGGTGAGGGCCTTCTCGCCGCCGGAGAGCATGCTGATCGAGCTGTTCCGCTTGCCCGGCGGCCGCGCCATGATCGCCACGCCGGACTCGAGCACGTCCTCGCCGACCAGCTCCAGGTAGGCCGTGCCGCCGCCGAACAGCCGCGGGAATTTGTCCTGCAGGCCGGTGTTGACGCGATCGAAGGTGTCCTGGAAGCGGCTGCGCGTCTCCCGGTCGATCTTGCGGATGGCGTCCTCCAGCGTCGAGAGCGCGTCGGTGAGGTCGGTGAACTGGCGATCGAGGTATTCCTTGCGCTCGGACTGCTCACGGAACTCGTCGATCGCGGCCAGGTTCACCTGCCCTAGGCGCTCGATCTTCTCGGCGATCTCGGCGAGGCGCTGCTCCCAGGCCGTCACGTCGGCCTCGGGCACCAGCGCCGCGACGACCTCGGCCAGCTCGAGCCGCGTGGCCGTGAACTGCTCGAGCAGCGTCTCGCGGCGCAGCCGCAGCTCCTGCACCGAGAACTTGACGTTCTCGAGCAGGTCGCGGGCGTCCTGCACCGCGGACTCGGCACCGACGCGACGCTCGTCGAGATCGCGCAGGCCGGCGTCCACTGCCTCGAGCGCGCGACGAGCCTCGCCGAGTTCGGCCTCGACCGCGACGCGCAGCTGCAGCGCCGATTCCAGCGACTCCTTGAGCTGGCCTTCCGAGGTCTCGCTGGCCGCGAGCTGGCCGTCGAGGTCGGCGCGTCGCAATTCGTACTGCGTGATCTGCCCATCGAGCCGCGCCAGGCCCGCGAGCAGCGAGGCGTGGCCGGTGCGCCGCGACTCGACACGGATGGCGACCTCGCGCGCGGCATTGCGGTCCTGCTCGGCGCGCTGGCGCGCTTCGAGCAGCGCGTCGCGCAGCCGGTCGCGCTCCTCTTCGAGCACCCGGCGCTGCTCTTCGAGTTCGGCCATGCGCGCCACGGCTTCCTCGAGCCTGGCCCGCGCCGAGCGATTGCCGGCGTTGGCGCTCTCCAGGGCGCTGCCGAGTTCGTTGAGCTCGAGCGTGAGCTGCTGCATGCGAGCGCCGCGCTGCTCCGCCTTGGCGCGCAGCGAGTCGAGCTGCGCGCGCAGGTTCATGTGCGCCGCGCCGCTGCGCGACAACTGCCCCTGTTCGTCTGCCAGCCGGTCCTCCGTCTGACGGACGCGGCCGCGGACGGCCTCGAGTTCGTCGTCCGTGGCGCGGCTGCGTCCCTGCAGCGACTCGAGCTCGGCGCGTTCGCGCCGCAGCGACTGCTCGCGCTCGAGCACGCCCTCGTGTGCGTCGCGGTCGCGACTCACCCGTAGCCAGTCCGGGCCGAGCCAGAGGCCGTCGCGGGTGATGACCGACTGGCCCGCGCGCAGGCGCGGCCGCACCGCGAGCGCCTCGGCGAGCGTGTCGGTGGCGACGATCCCCTCGAACAGCGCATCGAGTCCTGCCGGCCCCCGCACGCGCGCGCGCAGGCTGCCGGCGTCATGGCCGCTGCCCGCCGGCCCCTGCGCGCCGGCGAAGAAGGTCACCGTGCCCGCCGTCAGGCTTTCCAGCACGCCGGCCACGTCGTCGATCGAATCGACGCACACCGCCTCGAGGTACGTGCCGAGCACAGTCTCCACGGCACGATCCCAGCCGGCATCCACCGTGAGCTGGCGTGCGAGCCGCGGATTGCCGCCGAGGCCACGGGATTCGAGCCAGTCGACCACCTTGCCCTGTCCCTGGCCGAGCGCCGCGCGCTGCAATGCCTCGAGGGACACGATGCGGCCCTCGACATCCTGCACCTCGCGCCGCGCCGTGCGCGACGCCTCGGCCAGCTCGCGTTCCCGGCTGCGCTCGCCCTGCAATGCCGCGACCAGCCCGGCCATGCGCTCGCGCAGTGCATCGATGCCGGAGCGTGCCTCCGCTTCGTTGCGCTCGACTTCGGCCAGCGTGGTGGCGACATCGGCTGCCGACAGCGCCGTGTGCTCGCCGCCGGCCCGCTCGCGCTGCGCGATGAGCCGCCGTAGCTGGTTGTCCATTTCCTCGAGGCGGGCGCGCTCCGCTTCCGCGGCCGACGACGCCGTGCGCAGCGACTGGTTGAACTGCTCCCAGCGCTCCTGCCAGGCCTGCATGGCGGTTTCGGCCGCGGCGAGCGCCGTCGCCGCCGCATCCTCCGCAGCCCGCGCGGATTCAAGGCCCGGCTCGAGCTCGGCGAGCGCCGCCGCGAGCTCCTCGGCCTGCGCGGCGTCGCGCACCCGGTGCGCGCCAGCCTCCTGCAGCCCCTGCGCGATCTGCTCGAGTTCCTGCCGCTGCCGGCCACGCATCTCGCGGGCATGCTCGATCGCCTGCTCTGCGCGCGAGATCTCCGCGCCGACCTGGTAGTAGCGGCCCTGCACCTCCGACAGCACGGCGCCGCGCGCATCGTGGTCCTGGCGCGTCCGCTCGATCCGGGCCTCGAGCGAGCGCTGCTCGGCGACTGCCGCCTGCAGCGCGAGGTCGCGCTCGTTGAGGATCGCCTGGCGCGCGCCGGATTCGCTCTCCACCTCGCGCAGGCGTAGCGCGAGCAGCTCGGCGTGCACCTGACGCTCGTCCTGCTTGAGCGCCTGGTAGCGCCGCGCGGTGGCCGCCTGCCGCTGCAGGTGGCGCAGCTGCTTCTCCACCTCGTCGCGCAGGTCGGAGAGCCGCGCGAGGTTCTCGCGGGTGTGCGCGATGCGCGTCTCGGTCTCCTTGCGCCGCTCCTTGTAGCGCGAGATACCGGCCGCCTCCTCGAGGAACGCGCGCATTTCGTCGGCCTTGGCCTCAATGATGCGCGAAATCATGTTCTGCTCGATGATCGCGTAGCTGCGCGAGCCGAGGCCGGTGCCGAGGAACAGCTGCGTGATGTCCTTGCGGCGGCAACGCACCCCGTTCAGGAAATAGGACGACTGGCCGTCGCGCGACACGACTCGCTTGAGCGACACCTCGGCGTAGGCGGCGTACTCGCCGCCAAGCTTGCCGTCGGAGTTGTCGAACACCAGCTCGACCGAGGCCTGGCCCACCGGCTTGCGCGAGCTCGAGCCGTTGAAGATCACGTCGGCCATCGAGTCGCCGCGCAGGTGCTTGGCAGAGATCTCGCCCATCACCCAGCGCACGGCGTCGATGATGTTCGACTTGCCGCAGCCGTTGGGACCCACCACGCCGACCAGGCTGCTCGGAAAGCTGATCGTGGTCGGGTCCACGAAGGACTTGAAGCCGGCCAGCTTGATCTTGGTCAGGCGCATCGTTCACCAGGCACGGGAGCGGTGGGAGGAGCGCGGAGTTTAAAAGAAAGTGACGCCCCTCACAGCACCGCGCGCGACTCGGGTGCAGGCCGGTTGCGCGCCTGCTCGGCCAGCCGGCCGGAATGGCTAGACCGCGGGCGCTCGGTCTGTATAATCCCGCGTCCTTCGCTGAGTCCCCGGAGTCTGCAATGCCCGTGAAGAAACCGTCTGCCAAGGCGACCAAGGCCAAGAAGACAGTTTCTGCGAAGGCGGCCGCCAAGCCTCCTGCGAAGGTGGCCACCAGGCCGGCGGCCCAGCCTGCCGCGAAGGCCGCCGCCAAGTCGTCCGTCAAGCCGGCCAAGCCCGCCGCCAGGGCTGCCGCGAAGGCGCCCGTCAAGGCCTTGGCGAAGAGCCACGCCCCGCCTGCCGCCCGGCCGGCGCACAAGCCGGCCGCCGCCAGGCCGGCTCCCGCGATCGCGAAGCGGCCCGCCGCCGCGGCGCCCAAGTCCAAC